>Ga0209163_1000063_pt1 | contig 265031 bp, 226 predicted proteins | sample MTBAKSrepl2MetaG_FD_187457 | JGI IMG/M metagenome (GOLD analysis project Ga0209163, IMG submission 187457) | Enrichment culture microbial communities om Arthur Kill intertidal strait, New Jersey, USA, that are MTBE-degrading - MTBE-AKS2 (Arthur... | ecosystem: Environmental > Aquatic > Marine...
ACGAACAACTCCTGTTTTTTTTCATCGAGCTGGTAGACGGAACTCGCTTCCGCATTCATGAATTCTTCGGCCCACTTCATGGCCCGGTCAAGAACGTCTTCGATGTCCAGAGAGGAATTGATCAGGGAGGCGGATCTGAGGATCGCTGTCAGCTCTTTTCGGTAGAGAACTTCGCGGGACTCTTCTTTCAAAAGGGATGGTCCTCTTTCAACATTTGCGAAATGAAGTCCTAAGCGCTCGGGATTAAGGATGCTTTGACATGTCAATACCATAGCGCAAAAAGGGTAATCAGGCAATGAAAACCGCCGATTGTCAATTCATTCGCCTTCATGAAAGATCTTTTTCGTGGTAAAAGCAGGAGGATGCTCTTTGCTCATACCGGAGGTAGGAAAATGAGATTACTCTTGACCAATGACGACGGCATCTACGCGCCGGGACTGCAGGCGCTTTATCAAGAGCTGAAGCAGGATTTCGAGATTCACGTCGTGGCCCCTGACACCGAGATGAGTGCGGTAGGGCATGCGATCTCTCTCACCTCACCCCTCCGGGTCCAGGCCGTGCACAAAAACGGCGCCTTTTTCGGGTACGGCGTGAAGGGAACGCCTGCCGACTGCGTGAAAATCGCGGTCCAGGAACTCCTGAAGGAGCCTCCTGACTTCATTCTTTCAGGAATCAACCTCGGCGCCAATGTGGGTGTCAACGTGCTTTACTCCGGCACGGTTTCGGCCGCCACGGAAGGGGCCTTTCTGGGAATCAAATCGGCCGCCATTTCGCTCAATACCCGGGTAAACCCGGATTTCCGGGTTGCCGCCGCATTCAGCCGCGAGATCATTCGATACATGAAGGAGAACGATTTAAGGGACCGGACCGCTCTGAATGTGAACGTCCCGGCTGTTCCTCCGGAGGAAATTCGCGGTGTCGCCATTACCCGGCAGGGGATGAGCCGATTCAGGGAGCGGTTCGAGCGCCGCGTCGACCCCAGGGGCAATGTCTACTACTGGCTCACGGGGGAGACGCCCATTGAAGATCGCGCCAGGGATGCGGACGCGGTCGCACTCGGAGAAACCAAGATCACGATCACGCCTATCAGTTATGACCTGACCTGCGCAGAAGAGCTCGAAAGGCTGCGGACATGCCCTCTACCCAAGTTGGAAAGTCTCTCGGACCCAAGAGACGATTAGCCACAGACGCACACAGACTAGACGATTGAGCTTTCGCGGGAGAACCCGCGAAAGCTCAAATGGCTTGTTCTCCGTGTTCTCTGCGCTTCCGTGGTGATCCCTAGAAGATGGGGTACAGCAGGAAAGCCACGGACGTGATGATGAAGTAAACAAAAAATACGAGGAGGAGCCACCCCATGATTTCCCTGAATTCCAGCTTGGCCACGGCAAGCATGGCAATGGCCCAGAAGGGCTGAATCATGTCGGTCATCATGTCTCCCCAGGCGTAGGCCACCACCGTTTTGTGGGCTGCCACACCGAGTTGTTTTGCTGCAGGGAGGAGGTAAGGCGCGGTGACCGCCCATTCAGAGCCTCCGGAAGGAATGAGGTAATTGAGCAGCCCCGCATACCAGTAGGTGACCAGCAGGAAGGTGCTGCCGCTGCATATGGTGACGAAGGCGTTGGTGAACACGGTGGCCAGGGCGGTGAACTTGAACAACCCGAAAATGCCTGCGTAAAAAGGAAACTGGATGACAATGCCCCAGATGGCTTTTCCCGCGTCCTCGGTGGCTTTCAGGAAGCTCCAGGGTCGCCAGTGAAAAAGCACGCCCAGCATGAGGAAGAAGAGGTTGATGTTGTCCAGGTTGATGGCCTTGGCAAAGCCGACTTGACCCACCTTCCATCCCAGCCACCAGAAACCGCCGACAGCCACGATGAGATTCCAACCCCACCACCAGTTGGCCCATGTGGAAAAGCCTTTCATGTCGGCGGGTCTCGGGGGCGCTTCGTAGAGTTTCAGCTTGTCCATGAGCTCGGGCTTCACCTTGAACGTTTTTCCCTCAGACGGGTGCATGATGGCCATCAGGGCGGTGACGACGACAAGGATGATGATCACCAGGATGAGATTGAAAGGGGAAAAGATGGTCATGTTGGTGCTGATGGTCTCCGGCAGGTACCCTCCCTTGATCAGGAAGTTGTCCGGGGTATTGACCAGAAGCGGCGCCGAAGCCGACAGCCCGGCGTGCCAGGTGCACCCAAGTCCCAGGTAGGCGGCGGCCACCAGGAGTCGGTAGTCCACTTTGGGATTGTTTCTCACGATGTAGAGGGCGAGCATGGCGCTGCCGATGAGGCTGATGCCCCACTGGAACCAGGCGCTGATCATGGAGAACAGGGCCATGATCACGATCGCCTGCCAGGGTTTGTCCTTGTTGGCCCAGCCGGAGATGCCGTTGAGCAGCCACCTCACAGGGGGAGAACAGGCCAGGATGTAGCCCGTCATCATGATGAGGCACATCTGCATGGCAAAGGTGAGGAGGGCCCAGAACCCGTTGCCCCAGGCCTGAACCGCCTTGGAAACGCCCACATCTCCCCAGATGAGAGCCATGATGAAGGTGATGATGGTGAGGATCCACACGATGACGAGGGCGTCAGGGATGTATCTCTCCGTCCAGCGGGTCAGCCCTGCACCCCAGTTTTTCAGAAAATCGAGCCCCGATCTTTGCTCTATCTCAGCCATGATAACCTCCTTTTCAATAGGTTAGCGGTTACCTCAGACCCCAATCCCAAACCGCCTGTTCATCACCTCCTTTCACCCTTGAATGAAAACCCACCAACAAAAAACCCCGAGACGGCTTGACCGTCCCAGGGCTATGAGAAGTCCGGCTGAGATCATATCTTGACAAAAAGACTCTCCCTGTCCCTTACGATAGGGATGTTATAGAGGGCATGAGCAAAATTTGTCAAGGACTTAATGCTAGTCGATGATATGAAGAAACCTTTTCCAGTGAGGCCAAGACCAGTAAATGATAAGGGCCTTTCCTTTGATGGATTCCTCCGGCACGTATCCCCAGGACCTGCTGTCCCAGCTTTGATCGCGGTTGTCTCCCATGACGAAATAGGAGTCCGGAGGAACCGTGACAGGGCCGAAGCCCGGAGAGTTCCCCGGATTTCCGCCCCTGCTTGAGGGCCTGTAGAAGCCGTGGCCGTCCTCATAAAGCTTCCCGTTTATAAAGATCTTTTTACCCTCGATCCTGATCGTGTCTCCGGGGAGTCCGATGACCCGCTTGATGAAATCCTTGCTTTTGTCCACAGGATAGATGAAAACGATCACATCCCCTCGGCTTGGTTCACTGATGGGGATCAGGGTGGTACGGATAAAAGGGATCTTGATCCCGTAGATAAACTTGTTGACGAGGATGTGATCTCCTACCAGCAGGGTCGGCTCCATGGAGCCCGAAGGGATCTTAAAAGCCTGAACGACAAACGTTCTAATAAACAAGGCCAGCAGAACGGCAATCGCTGCAGCCTCTGCATACTCCCTAAAGGTGCTCTTCTTCTTGATCGTTTCCTTGCCTTTGATTTCCTGCAAATGATCCTCCCATTTGAAAGCATCAATCAAAAAAGTCCGAAAGCGCAAGATCACAACATGACGAAAATGTCAAAGCCCCCAGGATCACAGAGGAAAAGATCCGGCGCTCTTTATTTGAAAGGAAACAATCTAATCCTCAACATGGGGATTTGTAAAGGGGTTTTTGCAGACACTACATCTGGTATTAATTTTCTTTATTGTACCCTATATGCATACAAATTATGTAAAATTTAGTTAATTTATGAGAAATTTCTTGACAAATATGGCTATATAAATAAGATATTAGGTCAGAATGAGGGTAGATCAGCAAACCGAAGATCTGGAGGAGAAATTGCCACAGAACATTGTTAGAGAGATTCGTGAAGAGCTCTTAATGAGCAAAGCGGAGTTGGCCCGAAAGGCCGGCGTCTCCCCTCTGACAATTGACCGTATTGAAAGGGGCAAGAACTGCCGCATGGAGACGAGAAGAAAAATCATTCTGGCTCTCGGCTACAATCTTTCTGACAAAGACAAGATTTTCCCCGAGGATTGATAAGGGTCGAATATGGCTACTCCCAAAAAGAACCAACTCATTGGCTTGGACATCGGCTCACACTCCGTCAAGCTTGTTGAGCTTGAGGATACAAAAAAAGGGATGGTTTTAAAGAATTTCGGGATCATCGGCCTGCCCCAGGATGCGATTGTTGAAGGCTCGATCAAGGAAATGGAGATCGTGTCCTCGGCGATCAAAACGCTCTACAAACACCTGAAAGTGAAAAACAAGAATGTGGTCACCTCCATCTCGGGTTACTCCGTGATCGTCAAAAAAATCAGCGTTCAGAAAAGGGGAGAAGCGGAGTTGGAGACAACCATCCAGGATGAGGCGGAGCAGTACATCCCTTTTGACATCAATGATGTGAATCTCGACTACGAGGTTCTCTCTCAGCCTGACCAGAAAGAGGAGGAGAAGGGCGCGAAAGAAGACAAGGGCTTCATGGACGTGATGCTGGTCGCCGCCAAAAAAGACATCGTCGAGGACTACGTAAGCCTTCTTCACCTCACCGGTCTCAGTCCTGCGATTTTGGATGTGGACGCTTTCGCCGTCCAGAATGCCTTTGAATTGAGCTCACAGGCAATTGCCGGATGCTATGCCATCGTGAACGTGGGAGCGGAAGAACTGGGCATCAACGCCATCAAAAACGGCATATCCATTTTTACGAGGGATTCCTCCTATGGTGGGTACCAGATCAACGAAGCGATCATGTCCAAATTTGGTGTGTCCTACGATGAGGCTGAGAAGATCAAGCTCGGAGGAACGAAGCTCGAGAGCAAGGAAAGGGACGCCTTGGAGGATATCTTCACCTCCGTGGTTTCCGGATGGGTGAATGAGATCAAGAGGGCTTTGGACTTTTTGACGACCACCTATCCCGACGAAACCATTGAAAAGATTTTCGTCAGCGGCGGTTCCTGCCGGATTCCGGGTTTTCAGAAATACCTTGAGATCGAGACGGAAATCCCGGTGGCGGAGATGAATCCCTTTGCGAATCTCCAGATCAACGACAAGGTCTTTGATCCTAAATATTTGAGCTATATGGCTCCCCAGGCCGCTGTTGCCGTGGGCCTGGCGTTGAGGAGTATCGGGGACAAATGATACGAATCAATCTATTGCCCTTCAGGGCGGCGAGGAAAAAAGAGAACATACGAAGACAGATCAGCATCTATGTTCTCAGTGTGGCCTGTCTGTTCGCTTTGATGATCCTGTTTTTCATCCAGCTCAACGGCACGCTGAAAGGCCTCAAGGCAAAGGAGCAGAATCTCCAGGCCGAGCTCAAGACCTACGAAGCGACAATCCGGCGGATTGCGGAGCTCGAAAAGAAAATCAAGGAGATCAGAGCCAAGCTGGAAGTGATCAAGGAGCTTGAGAAGAACAAGACGGGCCCGGTTCATCTCCTGGACGAGATCGCCATGGCGGTTCCAAGGGAAAAGCTGTGGCTCACGTCGCTCAAAGAGTCCAGGGGTTCGCTGACCCTCTCGGGGACGGCCATGGACAACGAAACCGTCGCGCTTTTCATGACCAATCTTGAGCAGTCGGAATATGTTTCCAACGTGGAATTGCAGAGCACCCGGTTGCGGAGCCTCCCGCAGTACAAATTAAATGTGTCCGATTTCTCTTTAGAGTGCAAGACCTACGCCTTCAAGGAAAAGACGGAAGCGCCGAAGGGGAAGAAATAAAAGGACGGGTTGGGCATGGAGAAAGGGACTTTCATAGAAAAAGTCGAAAAAATCAAGATGCCTTACAGGATCGCAATCCTGGTGGGCACCATCGTCGTTCTCGCCGGTCTTTTCATTTGGCTCGTCTACCAGCCGAAGACCAAGGAGATTAAAGCGGCCCGCCAGGAGATCGCGAAGCTCGAGACAAAACTGAACCAGGCCAAGGTGAGGGCAAGGGCTTTGCAGAAATTCGAGGCTGAATACGCGGAAGTGGATGCCCAGTTTACAGAGGCCCTGAATCTTCTGCCGAACACCAAGGAAATCCCCACGCTTCTGAAGTCGATCACGCAGTTGGGAACGGACTCTCAGCTTGAGTTTATTCTTTTCAGCCCCCAGAGGGAAAGGCCCAAAGACTTCTACATGGAAATACCCGTGTCTATCGAAGTGAGCGGCTCATATCACAATGTGGCGGTCTTCTTCGACAAGGTGGGCCGCATGGAGCGGATCATCAACATCCTAAACGTCTCCATGACGCCCGTCAAGGAAAGGTCGACGACCTTGACGACCAGGTGCGATGCAGTCACTTATCGATTCAAAGGTGGAACCGATGCGCCTCAACAAGCTAAGAAATAGTTGCCTCCTGACCGTGCTTCTTTGCTTTGCGGCCTCCGAGGCGGCGGCGACTTCGGAAGAAGTGATCTACAAGCCGAATCAGCCCCTTAAACCGATCGTTGGACAGGCGGCAGCCCCGGGAGAGCCCGCAAAGAGCGAGGAGAAGAAGTATTCTTACGACCCCAGCGGGAAAACGGATCCGTTCAAATCCTTCATCGCCGAGCAGGAGGAGATGGCGGAGAAGCAAAAGAGGAAGCCCAGGACATACCTGGAGACCCTCGATCTTTCTCAGTTGGAGCTCATCGCCGTCATTACCGGCCCGCAGGGCAACTATGCCATGGTGCGTGATTCCAAGGGTGTAGGGCATGTCCTTGTCAAAGGCACGTCCGTCGGCACCAACGGCGGCGTGGTGGAAAAAATCACCGATCGGGAAGTGGTCATCAGGGAAGAATACCGGGATTTCAGAGGAGCAACAAAATTTAAGGACGTGACCAAAAAACTGCCCTCCCTGATGTAAGCCTGGATGCGCGAAGCAGAGGGTGTCGGGTCACTTGATGTCTCAGAAAACGCATGAACGACAGAGATGATTCTGGAAGGATGGAGTGATGGAATGTCGGGATCGTGGAAGAACAAGTCGTTTCGGCAAACCCATTGTTCCAACAATCCAATCTTCCATCATTCCAATGGGGGCGGAGCCCCTAAGCTATTTTCAAGGAGAGAATCCATGGGGAAAATGCCGAACCTGCTGAAAAAGGGATGGTCCTTTCTTGCCTATGCAGCGATGGCGGGTTTGATCCTGAGCGGTTGCGCCACGCTTCCGGATAGCTCGGCCGCTCTTGATAAGGCCGCGGTTCCCGTCATCCAGTCTGTCGAGGTGCGTCCCTCTGCAGACCGGGTGGTGGTGGAGATCATCAGCTCCGAGCCGGCCCCTTACACGGCTTCCAAACTTCTGGACCCCCCGAGGATCGTCCTTGATGTTCGCGGAGATCTGGCCGAGGCGCTTCCCCGCCAAAAGGATGTGTACGTGGCGGGAGTGACGGATATCCGTTTGGAGGAAGGCAAAACCCAGGCCATGTCGAGCCGGGCGGTGATCGGCACGAACCGGCCTGTAGGTTATGACGTGAAAACTTCCGACCGTGTCATCACCGTAACGATCACACCGGAAAAGGACGCCCTCCCTGCTCCGGAAACGGCCAGGAAAGTTGCCGCGGCCGAAGCAAGCAAGGAGCCTGTCACACCCTCTGAACCGAGGATCTTTTTCAAAGACCGGCCCGGCGACCTGACCCAGATCCTGGGGCTTGACTTCACGTTGCTGGATCAGGGCAAATCCAGGCTTATCGTCACCACGGACAAGAAAGCGCGCTATGACCTGAATCAGAAGGGGCCGAAGAGCCTGCTCCTGAACATTTCACAAGCGACCATTCCACCGCTGATCATGAGGCACATGGATTCGAAATACTTCGACGGCGTGGTGGAAATGGTCAAGACCTCTCTCTCGCCCGGTGACCAGGCGGTTTCCATCGCCATTTCTCTGCGGGAAATGGTGCCCTTCCACGTCAAGCAGTCAGAGAAGGAGCTCACCATCGATTTCGGCCCGACTTCCATCAAGCCGCCTGAAAAAAAGATCGTTCCTCTCAAGCAGGCCCAGGCCGTAACCAAGGCCCAGGCGCCCGCGGCCCAGGCGCCCGCGGTCCAGGCTCCCTTCCCGGTGTCTGCGGTTCCTCCGGCCATCGCACCGATGCAGATGCCTGCAAAGCCCGAGATGCCGGGGGTCATAGGTATGGAGGCGTTGACCCCCACCATGCCGGGAACGAAAAAGGTGTACTCGGGCACACCCATGACCATGGATTTTGTGAATGCAGACGTGACCAACATTCTCCGTCTGATCGCGGAAGTGAGCAATTTGAACATCGTCTGGGGCCCGGAAGTGAGAGGCACGGTTTCCATGAGATTGAAAGACGTGCCGTGGGACCAGGCTCTGGACCTGGTGCTTGACAACAACAACCTCGGGATGCGGAGGCAGGGCAATGTGATCTGGGTCACCACCAAGGCCCAGATCGCCCAGCTCGAGGCGGAAGAGAGAAGAAAGATCCAGGAATACGAGGCAAGACTGGAAGCGGAAAGGAAGAAGATTATTCAGGAAAAGGAAAAGGAAAAAGAGCTTGAGCCCCTTCTGACGGAATACATCCCGGTGGATTTCGCCAAGGCGAGCGAAATCCTCCCTCTCCTTTCCGTGAGCGAAACGGGTAAGAGCCGGGGCGGCAAGCTCAGCGTGGATGCCAGGACCAACATGATCATCATGACCGACATCGCCTCGAATGTCAGAAACGCCAAGGACACGGTGAAAATATTCGACACGCCCGTCAAACAGGTCATGATCGAAGCCCGGATCGTCGATGCCACACAAGACTTTGCCCGAGACCTGGGTGTGCGGTGGGACAATTTCCAGATTCAAAAACGGACCTCAACGGACGTTCCCTTCACGACCTTCGACGGCCTCACGACAACCCCCGGCGACCCGACCGCTTTCGCGAGCGACGGCAGGCTGAGCAGCCCTATTGTCACCTCCAACTCTCCTGCGGAATGGGCGCCCAACCTCGGGCTCGTCTTCTCCAAGCTGAGCGGTTCCGGGTTGACAGCCATGGTCCTCGACGCCAAGCTCGCTCTGGCGGAGGCCGAAGGGAAAACCAAGATCATCTCCGCTCCCAAGGTGATTGCCATGAACGGGCAGGCCGCCACGATCAGCAGGGGTGATTCCATCATCATCGAGGCTACGGAAAACGTGGCCTCCACCACCCTCGATGCCACCCTTTCCCTGGAAGTGACGCCCACGGTGAGCTACAACAACTATGTCTCTCTGGACGTGAATGTCACCGACGACAATGCGCCCACGAACACGAGGATCCGGAAGAAATCCATCAACACGAAACTGATGATCAAGAGCGGGGAAACGGTCGTGATCGGCGGCATTTTCACCGAAAATGAGGCACAGACCGAAGACGGGATCCCGGGGCTGAGACGCCTTCCCCTCCTGGGGTGGCTCTTCAAGGCTCAGAGCACGACTACGACCAAGACGGAACTCCTGATCTTCCTGACGCCGACCGTGCTTCCGACCTACACCAAATCCTGACCTGGTTGATTCATCCTCATAAAAAAAGCCCCCCTCTTGGGGGGCTTTTTTTATTGCCACGCTTCCCCCGGATCATGTCCGGGGGCGCTCGCAATGACGGCACGAGACGATATCGTCCAGAATGTGCAAGATGTCCTCCATCCGCTCTGCGTGAAAATCGGCCTCCAGAAGCCTGTTCTTGTACGCAACGAAGGGCACGGCGGCTGCCTCTGCGGTCTCACGGTCCACCGACGAATCGCCGATGTAGAGGGCCTGGGCAGGGTCTATGGAAAAGAAGCGGAGAATCTTCCGCAAGGACTCGGGGTGAGGCTTGGGGTTTTTCACGTCCAAAGAGGAAACCACGATGTCGAAATACTTGTCGAGACGGTTCCATTCCAGGACTTTGTTGATCGTGTTGCTCCTGTTCGTCGCCACGGCAAGGCCGAACCTTGGCTTGAGGGTTTCCAGAAGTTCGTTGAGCCCCGGCTCCATGATCATGTCCTTGATGAAGGGGGTGTAGTCCATTTCCCAACGGTACGCCTGGGCCTGTTCGGTGAAGGGTGTTCCCTTAAAAATGTGTCGGATCGACTCGTCCGCCGTGTGCATGTGCACGTAGTCGATCTTGTCTTCCGTCATGGGGAAAAGCCCGAAATGGGTGAGAATATGGTTGTAGAAGTGGATGTTCGCCTGCCGGGAGTCGAACATCACGCCGTCGCAATCAAAAATCACTGCCGAGATGTCTTTTAGCGCGTTGCCCACAATGGTGCCTTTTGTCTTGAAACATCCTCTGATCGGGTATTTTCCACGTAGGGGCGGGATTTATTAATCGTCTCGAAATAGTATTGACACTCCGTTTTTGCCGACATGTCATCTCTGTGTAGGAGCGACCTCCCGGTCGCGATCCTGTCGTCCCGCCCATGGCGGGACTCCTACAAAAACGGGGAGGCAATGAATGTCAATACTATTATGAGACCATTCATACTTCCGCCCGTTTTCGGGAGGGGATCAATACGCCAGAGGCACACAAGCCCCTCGCCTGCGAAGGGCGGTTGTAAAGACGGCAACGCCGTCAGAAAAAAGACACCCCCCACTCTTGCCCTTTCCTGTTGCAGGTCGGAAAGGAGAAGGGTGAGGGGAGATTTCATCTTACCACAAGGAGGAGCGAGTGCCACTGCCCGCAATCAATACTCAGAGTACTTCGTCCGAGACGCAATCTCCGGTCGCTGAGTTTCGGACTGGTCTTCCTCCTTCATGCGGATCCATGTCTTCACATAGGCCACGATCAGACCGACTACGACGATACCCAGCGCCAGGTAAAGGAAGCCCATGAAAATGCCGTAGTCCATGTTCCACTGCCATTCAAAAGAAAGAGGGGTCATACTATTCCTCCGTTGTGCTGAAGACGGTGAAGCTACTTCAAATTCGAAATCCGAATATCGAAACTCGAAACAAACTCAAATGAACAAAATTCGAATGACTAAAACGAAAGAAAAACGGCCTCAACCTGGCTTAGTTTTGAGTTTTGAAAATTGGATTTTTTGTATTGTCTCGGTTTTCGGATTTCGATATTCGAGTTTTCCATTCCAAACCATTGCGAGCTGCCAAAGCAAGCACAGCCGTTATAGATAACGCGCTGGTGTCATTTCGCAGCATTCAACTCCTTTTCTCTCGGAAACAGGGGCAGATACCGGTACGAGGCGGAAAAGAGAAGCACGCCGTACCCGATGACGGCCATAGCGATTCCCCACTCCTGCCAAGAGGGCAGATAGCTCCAGAACCGGTCAAAGGGCATGACCGGGATGGCCAGGGTGACGACGATGAAGTTGAACCGGTTCAAAACGATTCCCGTGCAATTCAGGATGCAGGCCAGGATGAGCAGCCCCTGACTCTGCCGCGCCTGAGGCGTTATGAGAATGATGGCAGGGACGATCCCGCAAACGACGATTTCCAGACCCAGGAGCCACGCGCCGTAAGGTCCCTCACGGAAGAAATCCATGAAGGTCAAACCTGCGCTGGGAACGATGCCGTACACCCATCCCAGGGTGTCGATGATCTTCAGCACCATGTAGCCTGCCAGAAGCCATCCCGCGATCTTGGCGAGAAGCTGGATGGTCCCGTCGGGAACGAGCTTCTTGCGGCTGATCGCCTCCGTCAGCCTGGTGCACAGAATGGTGAAGCAGGGGCCTGCGGCGATGGCGGAAAACACGAAGAGGAAAAAGGTGGTCGGCCATATGTAGAATTCCCAGCGGGCTGAAAAAGGTCTTGCATACATCACGCCGAACATGCCGCCCAGGGACCCCTGGTGGAAGAAGGAGAGAAACGTTCCCGTTGCTGCGAAGACGGCCATGATGTGATGCAGGTTGTGGCCGAAAAGGCGGAACTCCCGGATCTCCTGCAATTTTCTGTTCTCGAGGATAATGGGCAGATACTCGATGGCGAGGACTCCCAGGTAGGCCGTGATGCAGAAAGACACCTCGGTGAGCATGGAATGAACATTGGCATGCCAGAAGATGAACCACCCGCGGATGGGCTGGCCGATATCGATGCCGAGCATGGCCACGGCGCCCGAGTAGCAGATGAATCCGATGATGACCGCGGCGTTGATGATGTCCTTCAGCTCTTTCTTTCCGATGATGTAGGTCAGGAAGCCGGTGAAGAAAGCCCCAGCGCCCAGCGCGATGACAGCCAGGTCAAAGACGATCCAGAGTGCGAAGGCGAAGACGTTGCTCATGTTGGTCTGATTCAGACCAAGCAGGAGGCAGAGAAAAGCGCTCAACCCCGCCCAGGCGAGAAGGCCCAGCCAGGGCAGGGTCCACACGAAGAATTTACCCGGAGAAGTCCTTTTCACGCCTTCCGGTATCAATACCGCATCCATGAATTCCCCCTCCTATCTCACACTTTCTTGACCCCTACCGGCTGGAGCTGGTCGGGGCGATAGTTGTCCGCCATCTCTCGCACCCACTCCCGGGTGGAGAGATAATAAACCTTGGGTTCCGTGCCCAATTTCTCCAGGAGCCTGAACGCGTAAGGGCTCTTGGACAGTCTCGTCACCTGGTGCTTCGGATTGTTGAGGTTCCCGAAGGTGATGGCCTGGGTGGGGCACGCCTCGGCACAGGCGGTGATGTATTCGCCTTCCTCGATCTCCCGCCTTCCCTCGGCATAGGCTTTGGTTTTGGCCCGCATGAAGCGGTGGTGGCAAAAGGAGCACTTCTCCACGACGCCTCGCATCCTCACAGAGACTTCGGGGGACAATTCCCTCTCCATGCCTTTTGGGAAGGGCTGAATGAAAGCGTAACCGTCGTACCAGTTGAAATACCGCGCATGGTAAGGACAGGCGGCCTGGCAGTACCGGCATCCGATGCACCGGGTGTAGATCTGGCTCACGATGCCCGTCTCATAGTCCATCTGAGTCGCCGTGGGCGGGCAGACGGAAACGCAAGGGGTCTTGTGATGGCAGTGCATGCACGGCCTGGGGAAATAGCTTACCTCGGTTTGGGGGAAGGGCTTGCCGTTCGTGATTTTGAAGAGCTGCATCCAGGCGATGCTGCGCTCTTTGTCCGACTCGTCCGTTCTCACGCTCACGTTGTTTTCCGAAGCGCAGGCGACCATGCAGGTGCCGCATCCTGTGCACTTGTCCAGATCGATGACCATGCCGAATTTGTATTTGCCCTGTTTTTCTTCCATCATCTACCCCGCATTTGGTGGTACTACTCGCGCAGTGCGAGATACATCGGGTGACCCCCCGAAGAGGGTGCCAATGCAATACTTGAGAAAATTCGAAATCCGAAGCACGAAATCCGAAACAAAAGCCAAGTGACAAAAATCCGAAACAACCAAAAGAAGCAATCTCCTTCTCATGCGTGACCGTTGGCCGACTTTGGGTCATTCGAAGATTCGAATTTTGGATTTGTTTCGAATTTCGAATTTCGATATTCGGATTTCAAAGGATCCTTTCTTTCCCCAGATCGGCCGAACCTATCCGGGTCCTCCACCGTAGGTGGTGGGTCTAATGACTAAGCCTTTGCCTTGTGAATCCTAACCGGGGTTCTCCACCACGCCGGCATGCCGGTGAGAGGATCTTTTTGCCCGGCCACGACGGCATTGGGATTGGCGCCCTTGCCCTGGTGAAAATCTGAATACCCCGTGTGACCAAAGCCGAAGGGCATGTATACCACCCCGGGCATGGCCCCCTCGAACAGGTTGACCCGGACTTCGACGCTTCCTGCAGAAGATTCGATCATGACGAGATCACCCTGGTTTACCTTGTGTTCTGCGGCGGTCTGGGGATGGATGTCCACGAAGGAGTCTTTTTTCCGCACCTGGTCGTCGAAAAGGGTCTTGTAGATATAGGGAGGACTTGGAACCCAGCCGCTGGCCACGTTGATGAGCCCGTAAGGCACCATGACCAGAGGGGACATTCGGCGCTTGTCAGCGGTCTCTTCGTTTGCCTCTGAAGCGATCTCGATTTTGTCGCTGCAAAACTCGAACTTGCCGGAAGAGGTTTTGAAGAGCCCCTCGTGTACGCCGAAGCGGTGAGAGGCGCGGTACCAGAAACCGCCCTTCTGCAGTTTCTTCCACAGGTCGTCGGGAGAGGAGAAATCGCTCTTCGAGGCGGCCGCAAGCCCTTTCCACACCGGTTTGGCGGAATCATAGCGCGTCAGGCCGCCTTCCGCATCGAAAAGGCCATGGGCTCTTTCTTTGAGTGCCTCCTCATAGCTCTTCCAGGGGAAGGACTCGGCGACGGCGCCTCCCGTCATTTTGGCCACCTGGATAAGGACGTCGCCGGTCGACCGCGTTCGATAGAGCGGTTCGAGCACGGGTTGAGTGAGCCCATAGAAAGGATACTGAAGTCCCACAGGCCAAAGCACCTCATCCATCTTTTCGAGATAGGTGTGATCCGGAAGGATGAGGTCGGCCATCAAGGACGACTCATCCTTGAAAGGACTGAAGCTCACAATGAAGGGCGTCCTTTCCATGGCCGCCTTGAAAGTTCCGCCGTCCGGAAGGGTGTATGCCGGGTTGGCGGCAAAGAGAAGGAGGACGTCCACAGGGAGTTTGCCCTCCAGGAGCGCTTCGCCGACCTCGGTCGCCATGAGCGGAGTTGCTGCCGGAGCCCGGTCCCAGTCTTTGAGCGGCAAAGCGTCATGCACGAGAACACCGCCCGGCTTGTTGATATTTCCTGCCAGGGCATTCAAAGCCTGAACAGCGATGCATTCAAAGAGACTGCCGTTCATGTCTCCCTTGCCCTTGCCGCAGAGGGCCAACGGCGCTTTGGCCTTGGCAAAAGCGCGAGCCAGGGAAACGATCTGTCCGGCATCGACGCCGGTGATCTTTGAAACCGCCCCGGGGGAATACTTCTGGAGGACCTGGGTCTTGAAGCCGGGGTGATTCTTTCCGTCCGCCGAGGTCCAGTCCGTGAAACCGAAGGTGTGATCCGAGACAAAAGAAGCATTGTAAAGGCCGTCCTTGATCATGACGTGGGCGATGCCCAGGGCCAGAGCGGCTTCTGTTCCCGGCCTCGCAGCGATCCATTGATCGGCCTTGGAAGCCGTGTTGGAAGCCCGTGATTCGACCTGCACGACCTTCACCTTGCCCTTGAGAGGCTCGCTCCGCCAGATCGACCAGGCATTGAGCACGCGGCCGGGAGCACCCCAGCCCTCGATTAACCCGCATCCAAAGCTGAGAATGAAGTCCGCATTTTCCAGGTCATAGGCCATGGGTGCCTTTGAACCGAACATGAGCCGGTTGACGGCGGCGTAAGTATCTTCCAGGCTCGGGATCCTGGCGTAGTTGGGGCTGCCCCAGGCATCAATGAATCTCTGGATCAGAAGGGAGATGGTGGAGTGCATCCTGTTGCCGTCCACAGCGCCCAGGGCCGACCTCTTTCCCTGTTTCTTCAGCGAGGCAAGGCGGTCGGCCAGTATTTTCAGGGCCTCGTCCCAGGAGATCTCGATGAAGTCGCCGGCGCCTCGCGGGCCCACCCTTTTCATCGGCCCGGTGAAGCGAAGCGATTCCGTGTAGAGCAATTGGAGACCGCCGGCGCCGAGGGGACAGATGCCTCCGGGGTTGACGGGATAATTCGTGCGACCTTCGATTTTTACAGGCCTTTCATCCGCCTTTCTCACGGAAATGCCGCAACCGCCGGGACAGAGGGTGCAAATGGTGTTCGCGTGGGAAAAGGCGCCGTCAGGAGGCACCGGCACCCAGGGCCAGTTCTGCGTCCAGATGGCAATGTCATCTGTGAGCTTCCAAGGGAGGGGCGTGACATTAATGCCTACGGCTCCTCCGATGAGCAGCTTGATGAAATTCCGCCTGTTGAAGGCCACCATGTCAAAAAGCTTTTTTATGCCGAAATCCATATGCCCATACCTCTCAGCTCAGTTGAGGCTCTCGACTGGAATAATGGAATGGTGGAATGATGGAATATTGTAAAGACCCCGATTGCACATGGTCCTGAACTCCGTGTTCCGCCATTCCTATTGTCCATTCTTCCCGATTTGATTCTGTCTTCTGTCTCCTGTATTCTTCTTTTACAACTCCATCATTCCTTCTTTCTCACTTGTGACACACAAAACAGGCATTGTTCTCCTCGTGCCCGGTCTTGGTATGGCAGTCCGCGCAATCATTCATTTTCATGCTGTCCCAGGGGTTGGGTGAGTATCCGGCGATGTTGTGGCCCCAGATATTCCTGCTGTAAGTGCTGATCCGGTTTTCCTGGTAGGGCGGGAGCGTCTCGCTCTCCCCGTGATCACCATGGCAGATCCGGCAATCCTGCTTGCCCATTTTCACGTGGGCAATGTGGGAGAAATAAACGCAGTCCGGTTGCCTGTAATAGGAAAGCCAAGGCACTTCCTTCCCGGTCGCCACGTATTGCTTCGTGAATTTCTCCTCTTCAGGGTCTTCTCCGAGGGTCGATTCCGGATCATCGTGACATGTCATACAGCTTTCCAGCTTGGGGATGCCGATAAAGGTTCCGTCCTCTCTGAAGCCGTGGCAATAGAGGCACCTTTCCAGTTCCGTTTCCCCTTCGATGCCGATGTCCGGGTCGGTGTGGAGCACGTGGTTGAACTGGATGGGCTGGGGCTGCTTGGAATAAAGAAGAACAGGGAAGATGAACCATCCGATAACCAGGGAGGGAATCACACCGGCAAGAAAGTAAACAAGACCGCTGCGAAAGGGTTGCGACACGAGGTAAGCGTAGTAGGAAAGCACGGTGTCGATGATGGAAGTGAACCATCCTCCCTTGGGCGATTTTTCAGAGGAATGCTCTTGATGTTCCATGGGGTTGATCCTTCTCTTTCAAGTCAAATGATTTTGCTAGCCGAAAAGGAAAGATTGAGGATAAGCACATTGTAGATACGTTCGTAACATGGCCAAAAACCGCGAACCCGTCATTGCGAGCTAAGCGAAGCCGTTCGGCCCCGAGCTCACGGCCGAGGGGCAATCTCCTGATGACCAGAATCGTCAATGGGATTGCCACGGCGCTTTGCGCCTCGCAATGACGACCTAGGGCCTCTTACGAGACGATCAACGTTGCGTATTTACCTGCTCGACGTGTTTTTGTCAAGGAAAAAGCCCTCTCAAAGATTTGAGAAATCAGACAAATAAGGAGGAGAAGGGAGGCGGGCCATCTCCCTTGCCCCTCCTTGAGGATCGTTCCTGATGCCAAAGAGGATCAGTTGAACTTTCTCATTCTCTTGCGGCGTCTTTTGGCCGCCTTGGCCATCTTCTTTTTCTTCTGAACGCTTGGTTTGTCGTAGAAGCGCCGTTCCTTGATCTCGGAGAAAAAACCCTCCTTGGTGAGCTTTTTCTTGAGATCCCTGATTGCCTTTTCTATCTGATTATCTTGAACAACAACTTTCATACTTTCTTCTCTTTCTTTTGTAGGTTAAGTTTTGACGGCCTCGTAAACGTTCATGGCCGGCGAATTGGCCGCCCCGCGCAAGAAATCCCCCTCGATCCCCCTTTTCCAAAGGGGGAGGTTCAATACGGTACCGCTTTATCCCCCCCCTTTATAAAAGGGGAGGGGGGATTTTCACGGTAAAAAGTCAAAATAGGCGTCACCCCGGCGCCCGTCCTCCGCAGTAGATACGCTACGGAGGGTGGAAAAGCCGGGGTCCAGAAGTCCTCGGTTTCCCTGGATTCCGGCTTTCGCCGGAATGACGGAAAACAAAAAAAGCACCCCCTCTCAACCCATGGATGCTTTTCCCGGCCTTTAACGAAATCTCTGCTGCGGAGTTACACGTCCAATCTCCTCAGGGGATGTGTTCGAAACGCCGAGGCGTCAAAGGCAAGGGAGCATCCGTGACCCTTAATCATGGGCTTATCGGAAAGGGTGCAGAAATGAAAAATATGAATCACCCCCTTTGATCCCCGGTTTCACGAAATCCAAATTCGCGCTTCGGGTGGAAAGTTAAATAGGAAATTTGATATATATACCGATCCAGGAGGCGGTGTCAACTGATTTTGAGCAGGATTTCGATTTCATCCTCGATCGGTCTCGACCCGAGGGATCTTTCAACCCCCGACTAATGCGCGGTATGGTTTTTATATCGGATCAATCTGAGTACTTCTTCCGTGTGCCTTGCCCCGTGCGCCGTGACCTGTTTTTCTCTCCAGCTTCGCCACCGACTCGACATGGTACGTGTGCGGGAACATGTCCACCGGCTGGATCTCCAACACCTCGTAGGAATCCTTCATCTCAGCCAGGTCTCTCGCCATGGTGGCGGGGTTGCAAGACACGTAGACGATTTTCTCGGTGGCAAGATCCAGGATTCCCTTTACCACATCCTTGTGCATACCGGCCCTCGGGGGGTCGATGATCAGGACATCGGGCCGGAAGGAAAGGGACGAGAGCCCGGTCCGAATGTCCCCGAGGACAAACTCGCAGTTCTCGATGCGGTTGGTCCGGCAGTTCTTGCCGGCATCCTCCACAGCGCTCTCGCTGATTTCCATCCCTATGACGCGCCTGCTTCGGGGGGACAGGAATATGGGGATGGTCCCGGTTCCGCTGTAAAGGTCCAGGACATTCTCCAAGCCTGTCAATTCGGCATACTCCAGGACCGTGTTGTAGAGCCTTGCCGCACCCGGCGTGTTGGTCTGAAAAAAAGAGTTGGCCGAGACCTGGAAGGCATAGGGCCCGATCCGGTCCTCAATCACGCCCGTGCCCGCCAGAACCGACTCCCACTCGCCCACCGCGACCGCGGCATGCCTGGCCGTGATATTGTTCACCACGGTTTTGACGTCCGGGAAGGTCGAGGTGAGGACCCGGGCCAGGCGTTCGACGACTTCTTTCCGGTATTCGGATGTGATGACGTTGACCATCCAGACCTTGTAGAAGTCCGATCGGCGAAGGGTCAGGAAGCGCCAGAAACCTTCGTGGGTCTTTAGGTTGTATGGGGGGAGACCGGATTCCCCTGCAAATCGCCTGACCGCTCGCAGAATCTCGTTTCCCCTGTCCTCTTGAAGCAGGCAAGCCTTGATGTCGATCACCTTGTTGAAAGTGCCCGGTACATGAAGACCCAAGGCGAATTCCCTTTCCTGGGCCTGCCCCGCCATGGTTTCTGCGCCATTGTGAGCGGGCATTCCCCCTCCCCTGGTGGGAGGGTGATAATCAATCACCCACGGCCTGTCCGAGAAGGAGAATTCCATCTTGTTCCGGTAGCCGTAAATTTTCTCGGATCCTATCGGGTCGTGGATGGAAAGCCCGGGAAGGCCTCCGATCCGGGTCATGGCCTCTTCAACGAGCGCCCTCTTGTACTCGAGTTGTTTGATATAGCGCACGTGCTGCCACTGGCAGCCGCCGCACCTGCCGAAGTAGGGGCAGGGCGGATCGACCCTGTCGGAAGAAGGATCGAGCACCTCAACGACCTTTGCTTCGGCAAAGTCCTTTTTCTTTTTCGTGAGCACGGCCGTGACCGTATCGCCGGGGACCCCGCCCTTGACAAAGACGACAAACCCCTCCACCCGTGCCACGCCTTGCCCGCCGTGGGCAACCCGGTCGATCTTGAGTTCTATGATATCGCCTTTGCGCATCCCTTGCCCTTTGCTAACTTCCCGAATTGCGATCCTGCTCTGATATTACTACACATAATCCCGTGCTATGACAAGTTCTGATGAATTCGTAAAAAGTCCAAGACCGTCATTGCAAGGCGCGAAGCGCTGTGGCAATCTCACGAATATCCGGCCGGTTACGAGATTGCTTCCACCCTCCGCAGTAGCACTGCTACGGAGGATGGATGCTACGGAGGACGGGTCGCGGAGTCTATCCTGAGCCATTCGACCCTGCTCATGGCCCTGAGTAAAATCGAAGGGCCTGTCGAAGGGCTCGCAATGACCAAGCCTCTGTTTTCGGACTTTTTACCGTGAAAATCCCCCCTGCCCCCCCTTTTTCAAAGGGGGGAAAGCTTCCTCCTATCCTTCGTCCTCCCCCTTTGTTAAAGGGGGATCGAGGGGGATTTTGATGCGCGGGGGCGGCCAATTCGTAGGCCATGAGGGTTTACGAGACCGTCAAGTTCTGACCGCCTCGAGAAAATGAGGCGGAGAAAGGAGGTTGTCATGGCATTGGAACAGGTGTTTGAGTGTCCGAGAACACTCAGGACGCTGCGGAGCGATCCGTTAGGGAAGCTTCTGGGGGGGGTCTGCAACTGGCTGAATGCCCTTGCCAAAGGGCCTCAATTATGTGTAGTAAACAACTTAAAAGGGGCATAAGATGAGGGACCCCCGAGAAATAATGAAGCTCAACTTCACATAAGCTGGAACTTCACACATAAACCGTCTCGAAATGGTATTGACGCTTCGTTCTAACCGAAATGCCCTTCGCCTGTAGGAGCGACCGTCCGGTCGCGATGCCATCGTCCCGCCCAGGGCGGGGCTCCTACGGGAACGGGGACGCGACAAGTAGGCGAATGGGTGTCAACACTATTATGAGACCATTAACATATCGGTATCTGAGCAGAAGCGTGCATTCCATTGCAGAGGAATTCTAAAGGCCTTAAGCCATAGCGAAGGCCACGGAGCGGACCAGGATGCAGGCGAGGGCTGAAGCCCTGCCCTACGAAGCCCGAGGAATTCTTTGTAAGGAAAAAGCAGGCGGTGTGTCTGAGGTAATAAGCGGGGACGAAATGGATCGAGGATAGAATCGGAGAGGGAGGACCTGGATGAAACGAACCGGTTTGGGTTTGATCCTGGTGATTTCCATCGTGTTGGCCGGCGCTCTTGGATCTGGAGCTGCGACCTATACCAGCACTCAACAGTTCGATGAAGATGAAGGCATATTCTGGAATTATAGCTGGCAGCAATGCATCCAGGAGATCCCGGATGGCACCCAAGTCGATGCAGTAACTGTCCAGCTTCGGATCCTGGTCTGGGCCTGGGGTTTCTATCCCAACCCGGCACGAATAGATTTGCTGTGCAGTGATAACACGAACTTTTACGCAGGAGATCCGGCCTACACTATCGCGTCTCTGACTCCGGGTAGCTACATCAGTCCAAGTCAGTTTTACACCAAGACATATATTTTAAAGCCAAACCAGATCGACTGGCTTGAGAACAACAAGTGCATCTATTTCATGGTGGTAGCCAATGGGGCAACCTATTACATGGATTACGCCACCATTGTTGCAGAAACGGATTTGCCCCGAGTCGCCAATCCGAGCTTCTCACCCTCACCCGGCATTTACAGTTCAAACCAACATGTTTCAATCTCCTGCGCAACGGATGGTGCCACGATCCGGTACACGACCAACGGCACCGATCCCACGGAAAGTTCCACGCTTTACACCGGCTCTGTCTCGGTCAGTGAGACTACCACTTTGAAAGCCAGGGCGTTCATGTCGGGATATCTGCCAAGCGACATTGTCACAGGTCTCTACATCATCGAAAAAGGAGATGAAACAGCCCTCTACCTGAGGGAGAAGTGGATTCTCAGCGAAGACAAGGGTTCCCCGGTTCCGTGGGTGACCAACTACGTCTATCCGCAGGACGGCTCCAGGACTCTTCAATGGGGGGGGTTGCTGACAGGAGACATCTCAGGTACCTACTCCTGGAATATCGATATCGTTGAGAGCGGCGCGGCAGGTACGTTATGGATCGATCTCGTGGTGAACCGAGACGGGGCGAAAACCACGATCGCAAGCCGCGAGGTGAATGTGCCTGCCCTTGAGCCGGGATTTTATTTTCCTGTTTCCACGACAGTCAGCGGAACAGATCTGCAAACACAGGATGGTGACCTGTTCACTCTGAAAATTAGCCAGGTATCAGGGACGGCGGGAATCGGGATCGGACTCGATGGAGTCAATGAGTGGTGCGATTCCCATGTGAGCGTGTATTACAATGGCCCGGTGCCCTGTTTCACGCTATTGCCTCAAGAGGGGGACCTGAACACGGAGTTCTCCTTTGATGCCTCCTGCTCTTCGGACAACAGCTATCCACTGTCCGATCTCGAAGTCCGGTGGGACTGGGACGGTGACGGGACCTATGACACGGCCTTTTCCACAGAGAAAACAGCCGCCCATCAGTACACGTCTTCCGGGGTGAAGCGCGTCAAGCTCCAGGTACGGAACCCGGACGGTCTGGTTCGCACTGAGACGAATCCTGTCACCATTGACATGGTCATCCTTTCCTCTTTCAACGCTCCGGGTTCGGCACCCGCTGGACTGGCATGGGACGGGAGCCATCTCTGGTTTTCCGACACGCACGACGACATCATCTACAAGCTCACCCCATCAGGTGAAATCGTGACCTCATTTGCTTCGCCCTGCGGGGATCCCCTGGATCTCGCGTGGGACGGTGAATCCCTGTGGGTCCTCGATGCCCAGGGGACGGAGGATCAGACAGGAAACATCATCTACAAAGTGGATGCCTCGGGAAACACGATCGTCTCTTTTCCAGTTCCTCGGGACATTTCAACGGGCTTGACCTGGGACGGCCACTTCCTGTGGGGGGCGGACAGCACGAACTGCAGGATCGCCAAAATCGATCCGTCCAGCGGCACCGTGATCATCTCTTTTGCTTCTCCGGGGCCCGATCCGCGCGGCCTGGCCTGGGACGGGGAGCATCTCTGGGTGTCCGATTTCACAACCCAGGAGATCTACAAGATGGACGTGAACGGCAACCTGCTTGGCACCTACCCTGCGCCGGGCACAGGGCCGACAGGGCTGGCCTGGGACGGCGAGCATCTCTGGTGCGTTGACAGCCACAGCTACAAGATCTACCGGCTCACCGACAAAATCCCGACGGCGATTACGTGCGTGATCTCCGACGGCGACATTACCCTTGGTGAAAAGGTTACTGTTTCCGGGCACATCATTCCGGCTCTGGGGGAGGCGGGAGTCGGTGTGAGCGTGGAGCTCTCGCCGCCGCAAGGGGATACGGTCTACAGGGCGGCCCTGGCCAACATCAACGGGGAGTTCGAGTACCAGGTGCAGTGCGAGGATATCACTCAGGCAGGGGTATGGAGTATACGGACGAGCTGGGCAGGAGGCGGTCCCTATGTGGGGGCAGCGAGCGAACCCGCTGAACTCACCGTGGCGCCTGCGACCGCCCGGATCACGGTCGATTCAACCTTTCAAGCGATCAAGTTCGGAGAAACGGTGGACATCAGCGGGAAGTTCACGCCGCAGCCGGATTGCGGCAGGGACCTGACCGGAATTCCGCTGGAAGTCCACATTACGGGCCCTGGGGAGGAGGTAACGATAGTGCCTGTGACCACGATGGATATGTACGGGCACTATGTTGTGCACGCCTATGCGGGCATGAACGCGCTCGGAGAGTGGAAGGTGGAGGTCAAATTTGCCGGCAATGGAGCATACGAGGCCTCGAGTTCAGCCGCTGTCCGGGTAAGAGTGGTGGAGACCGCTGGATATGCCGTCGTGGTGCAGGGTAAGATCGAGAATGGAGAGGGCCAACCCTCCCACCGGAAGACCGTGGACTTTGTTTACCGGCGCTTGAAAGCAAGAGGCCTGCTGGATGACGATATTAAGTACTTCACCTATGACACCGGCGCTTCGGGTTTTGACGCGGTGCCCTCAAAAGCCGGGCTGGCTGAAGCAGTGACGCAGTGGGCAAGGAATAAGATGAATGCAAAGCCGGCGAGCCTCTACCTTGTGATGGTGGACCACGGGTATAACGATGTTTTCTACATGCATCCGGATACGGTCAGTGCGTCAGAGCTTGGGTCATGGCTTGATATGCTGCAAGAGAATCTGAACGAGCAGGCGGCAACTCAAGAGATTATCGTGCTTCTCGGATTCTGCCGCTCCGGGTCATTTATCGATAACCTGTCAGGCGGCCGTCGTAACGTCATTGCCAGTGCAGCGGCGAATGAATCCTCCTACAAGGGTCCGCTGGATGCGGACGGCATTAGAGACGGCGAGTTCTTTATATCAGAGTTTTTCAAGAGCGTCGCGGTAGGCAAATCAGTGAAAGAGAGCTTTGAAGAAGCGGCGAAAGTGACGGAAAGATTCACCTCTGCAGGAACAGGGTCGGTGAACGCTCCCTATTTCGATGACTCGCGGCAGCATCCTCTTCTCGACGACAATGGAGACGGCGTAGGCTCGAATGATCTTTCCGACCCGTCGGGAGACGGCTTGCTGAGCAAAGACATCTATATCGGAGCAGGTGGAGCCACGGGCAATGATCCTGATGATGTAGCGGTCACACAGATTAACCCAAGCGTATTTCTAGACGAAAAGGAAAGCACGGCAAATCTCTGGGCCAAAGTCGATAAAGACTTTCGCCTCAGGACCATTTGGACCGAAACCAAAGCTCCGGGAACCGCGCCAATTGACCCGGAAGGTTCGGGACAGGCGGAGATGAACCTGCCCAGAGCGGTTTTCATGCTGTTTGCAGCCCCCGTGAAGCAGTATGAGTGGACAAATCAGGGCGGATTCACAGAGCCGGGCACGTACCAGGTTTTCTTTTTTGCCAAAGACGATGTAACAGGCAATGTATCCAGGTTGAAGGAGGGTAAGGTTTACAAGGCCAAAGAGGGTAATTCGCCGCCCTCGCCGTTTGTGCTGATTTCTCCTGAAGATGGTGATGAAGGCTTGACAGCCCGAGCCCTGGTCTGGGAGGCAGCGACAGATCCCGACGGTGACAGACTCACTTACACGGTGTTTGCTTCAAAAGGGGATGCAGGTTTCACCAGTCCGATCGTCAAGGAAGGGCTCACCCAAAGCGCCTGTGTGATCAATCCTTCGGATGGGATCGAGGATTTGAGCACCTATTACTGGAAGGTGCAGGCGATTGACGAGTACGGGGCCATCCGGGAAAGCGATGTGAGAACTTTTTCTACGAATAACACCAATCCTGTGTATCCGGGATGGATCACGGGGCGGGTGTACAATGTTCGTTCCGGTCAGTTGATTCACGGAGCTCAGGTTCAGGTCGGGGAATCGGTGGTTTCATCGGTTCTCGGTTACTACCTCGGGGAGGTCCCCGCAGGAGCGTACAGGGTTACGGCGACGGCGAGCGGTTATGTTTCCAAAAGCTATGAAGGTGTGGTGATTCCCAGTTCAGATTCGGTGACGAAGGATTTCGGACTGGCGGTGGCTGTCCACAAGGGCGATTTGAATGGAGATGGGGTTGTGGATCTTGGTGATGCCGTGGCCGGACTGAAGGTGCTTCTGGCCGGCGATGGGGCGGGGCTGATCCGGGAGGATTATGAGGCATCGGGCGCTGATATGGATGGGGACGGAAAGATCGAGATGCGGGATGTGCTCTACATCCTGCAGTCGGTTTCCGGCATGCGGTAAAGGAATTAGACAGGATTAACAGGACTAACGAGATGTTAAATTCAAAAATTTTTTAGAACACAAAAATCCTGATGATCCTGTGAATCCTGTCAAAACATACTCTCTACGTCTCTGCGAGAGAAGGCTTCTATGATGTTGAAACCGAAATACCTGATTCCGCTTCTCCTGATGGTCTTATGCGTCGTCGGCCAAGCCCAGGCCCAGATCACGCAGACGGTGGAGATCTCGTCTTCTCCCAATCCCGTGGGGTCGGGCGCAAGGGCCCTGGGCATGGGCGGGGCCTTTATCGGGGTTGCCGACGACGCGACCGCCGCTTCCTGGAACCCTGCGGGGCTGATCCAGTTGGAGACCCCTGAGGTGTCCATCGTGGGCGCTTACAACCATCGCACGGAAGACACCAGCTACGTCGCTTTTCCCGAGGCATCCGGTCCCCAAAGCGTGAGCACCTATGACGTCAACTACCTGAGCGCCGCCTACCCGTTCACCGCCCTGGGCAGGAACATGATCGTGTCCCTCAATTACCAGCATCTTTACGACTTCAACAGGAAGGTGGGGTTCAGCTACGGTTTCACGGATACGATCGGGCCGCCTCTGAGCCTTCAAAACAACATTCAGTACGACCAGGACGGTGCATTCAAGGCCCTGTCCCCGGCTTTCGCGGTCCAGGTGACGCCCTCTTTTTCCTTCGGCTTCACCCTCAATGTCTGGGAAAGCGGCATTTACGACAATGGCTGGGATTCCACGTACCGGTCCCAGGGAACCGGAACTTTTGTGGGGTTTCCCTTCGATGTCAGGACCGCGGTCGACGAGCGATACGAAATGGACGGGCTGCGCATGGACCTTCTGGATCCGTTCCACTGGCGCAATATGAATTTCAATGTGGGCTTCATGTGGACCATCAACGAACGGTTCACCCTTGGAGGTGTCTTCAAGTCGCCCTTCGAAGCCCAGTTGGAGCACACCTATCATTTCGACTCGTCCATCCAATTTCCCACGAACCCGGCTGCAAACTCGCGGAACGTGATCGACCAGAGGGAAACCGTGATCCTGGACATGCCCATGTCCTACGGCCTCGGCCTGGCCGTGCGGCTGAGCGACGCCTTGACACTGGACCTGGACGTGTACCGTACGGAATGGAGCGATTATGTGCTCCGGGACGGGCAGGGAAACCGGTTCAATCCCATTACAGGGAAACCTGCGTCCGAATCGGACATTGCCGACACCCTGCAGGTGAGGGTGGGCGGAGAATATCTCTTCATCCTGGAGAAAATGGTGATCCCCCTTCGTGCCGGCGTCTTCTACGACCCCGAGCCCAGCGAGGGGAGCCCGGATAATTTCTGGGGTTTCAGCATCGGCTCGGGAATCGCTTACAGAAAAATCGTTTTCGATGTGGCCTATGTGTACAGGTTCGGCAGGGATGTGAGGACGGTCACGGTGGGGAACCAGGATTCATATCAGGATGTGGACCAGCACATGGTTTATATGTCGTTCATTTATCATTTCTGAAGAAGGGGCAGGGCGCAAGGGGCACGGGGCACGGGACGTAAAATGTAGGGAACGACGTCCACGTCATTCCGGGACAGGCCGGACCCTGTAGGTCAGCCCTTTAGGGCTGGAATGGCAGGGCTAAAGCCCTGGCCTACATCCGGATCTGTAGGTCACAGGCCAGCCCTTCAGGGCTGCAAGAGCAGGGTTAAAACCCTGCGCTACGAGCCCTCGGCTACGAAAACGGGGCCAAAGCCCTCGCCTACAGGAAAACACAAATTGTGGCAAACAAGCTATTACGATCACGTTCTCCGGCAGGAAGAGGATGTCATGGCAGTGGCGAGATATATCTTCGAAAACCCGATGAGAAAGAACCTCGTGGAACATTGCCGTGATTATGCCAAGATGGGGTCGATTGAATTACCGTTGGAAAGTTTTTGGTCGTAATGCCAGAGCAGGTCCAAAGTTCTGACCTACAACGGGCGTAGGGTGCTGCAGGGCTAAAGCCCTGACCTACGAGGTGTGCGTTAATACCTATACCTATACGGGGATTCAAGGATGACAAGGGGTAGATGGACCATCGTGGCGATCTTATTGGGTGTGCTGGTCACCTTGATGGTGGGGTGTGCTGAGCAGGCGGCGGGGCCCGTATACACCAGGGAGGGGAGGGAGTACGGGAAGACCAAAGGAGCCTTTCGCAACCGGTGGTGGAACTACTACGAAAGAGGGCTTTCCTATGCTGAAGGAGAGTTTTTCCTGGAAGCTGCCGGAGATTTCAAGACCGCGATCGCGCAACGCTATGACGACCGGCGCATGGCCAGAACCTATGGCATGCATTTCATCGACTATTTTCCCCACAGAGAGCTCGGCATCGCTTACTACCGCACGGGGAATTTGAATGCCGCCAGGGATGAACTGGATCTCTCGATCCGGCAGTTTCCCACGGCCAAGGCGCGATTCTACCTTGACCGGGTGCGAAAAAGCCTGATCGAGGAGCAAGGGAAGAAAGCGACGCCTCCCGGGCTCGCGCTGGAGCCGGAAGAGGAAGAGCGATGGACAAAGGAAGACCCGGTCATCGTGAAGGGTGTTGCCGAAGACGAGCAGTACGTGGCGGGGATTTCCATCAAGGGCATTCCTGTGTTCATGGAAGGGGCGGAGAAAATAGTCTCCTTCAGGGAAGCCCTTGAACTCGCCCAGGGCGACCACGAGGTGAAAGTCGTCGCAAGAAACCTCGTAGGAAAAACGACGGTCCGGAAGGTCCTCATTCACGTGGACCGCGAGGGGCCCGTGATCACGCTGGAAAAGATGGAGTCAGGACCTGCGGGGATCACTCTGAGCGGCTCAGCCTACGACCGGGCGGGGGTCGCCGCGGTGAGCATCGACGGCATCCCGGTTCTAAAGGGCGGAGGGACCGAGGTCCTCTTCGAGCACGTGTTGCCGGCAAGCAGAAAAGAGGCGGGCCTTGTCGCCAGGGACGGCCTGGGAAACGAGACGGCCGTGGCCTTTCCCGTCCTGCCTCCCTCCACGGCGGGGACACTCGTCAGGCTTGCCTCTGCCGATTCAGCCATGGTTCTTGCCGGTCTTCTCGGATCAAAGGACACCCGGCCTCCCGAGATCCGGCTCAAGGGCTGGACAGAGTCCCAGAAGGTGATGCTGGAGAAAGCCTACATCGAAGGGCAGGTGACGGATGAAGGAACCGTTGCGGGGCTTTCCATCAACGGGGTTCCCGTCCTTCGTCGCAAGGGACAATATGTCTTTTTCAATTATCTGGCGGAACTCCAAAAAGGGGAAAACGGGATCGTCATCGAGGCCAGGGACGAGGCCGGAAACCAGGTCAAGAAGGCGATCTCCGTGACGCGGGAAATCCCCCGGGCGCTTCAGCTCCAGGAACGCCTGAGCATGACCGTTTTGCCCTTCGAACAGAGCGGCGCAGCCTTGGAAACGAGCTTTTCATTTCAGGACCGTTTGATGGACACGCTCGTAGATCTCAACCGTTTCCGGGTGGTGGAAAGAGACAAGCTCGACCTCATCCTCCAGGAGCAGAAGCTCAGCCGCACCGAGTTGATCGACAAGGGCACGGCCCTTCGCATGGGCAAACTCGTGGCCGCCCAGTCCATCGTCACCGGAGCCATCGTGGAAACCCGAACAGGAATCGAGATCGTGGCCCGGATGATCGACACGGAAACCTCGGAGATCCTTGCCACCCAGGATGTCTATGACGAAGCCAAGGATCTTGCGGCACTCAGGGTGCTGGCCGAGGGGCTGGCCCTCAAATTTCATCGGGACTTTCCGCTGGTGGGCGGTTTCATCCTTCAGAGAAAGGACAACGCTGTTTTCACGGATCTCGGCGAGGACAAGATCAAGCTTCACAGGAGGCTGATTCTCTACCGGGAAGAACCTTTGAAACACCCTGTGACAGGGAAGATGCTGGGCGTAGACAATGTGATCATAGGGCATGCCAGGGTCACACAGGTCATGCCGGAAATGTCGAAGGCGGAAGTTGTGGCGGGGAAAGCGGAATCGGTAACGCCCCAGGACAAGGTCATCACGGAATGAGGCCTCCCATCGAGGACGATCGAGCCTTGCTTGCGAAGTGCTTTGCCGGGGACCGGACAGGTTCGGAAGCCCTGGTGAGGCGCTTTTCGGACCTGGTTTACAAGACGGTGCAGTATACGCTCCGGGCCCGGCAGGTGCCCTTCACAGGGCAGGATTTGGAAGACCTGCACAACACGGTGTTTCTCAACCTTTTTGAGCGGGGATGCAGGAAACTGAGACAATACCAGGGCAGGAACGGCTGCAGCCTCGCCACCTGGATCAGGCTGGTGGCCGTGCGAATCATCCTGAACCATCTCAGGACAAAAGGCCCTGATGCGGCATTCGGGCAGAAAAAGAGGATATCCATCGACGAACTCGCTCCTATGCAGGGAGGAGAGGCGGACGCGCTCACACTCGTGGAAAGAGCGGAACAGGAAAGGCTTCTCCAGGAAGGCATTCAAAATCTGACGCCCCGGGAGCGCATGTTCGTGAAACTTCACTTCCGCCAGGGTCTTCCCGTGGAGCAGGTGGCACGGACCATGCAAATGTCCATCGAGAACGCCTACACGGTGAAGCACCGGACCGTCCAGAGGCTGAAAGCCTATGTGCAGTCCCGTGGAGGGTGAATTGGACGGTATTTGTCTCTTTACCGTGAAAATCCCCCCTGCCCCCCTTTTTCAAAGGGGGGAAAGCTTCTGCTCATCATTAGACCTCCCCCTTTTGTAAGGGGGGATCGAGGGGGATTTCATGCGCGGGGGTGACCCTCGTAAGGGTCATGAGCGATTACGAGATTGTCAATCTCGCCCTTTGTAAGAATTTGGAGCCCCATGGGTCTATAGGTTATGGAAGCGAAAAACAGAACAGGAGAGTCTGAGATGGCGACGAAAACAGCGTGCCATGATGAAGAAAAGCTGGCCGACTATATAGAGGGCCGGCTTTCCGAAAAGGAAAGCGCGGCCTTGGAGGCGCACCTGGCAGAGTGTGACCTTTGTCTGGAAGAATTTGCCCTGGGTGCGAAGCTTTACCAGGACCCGCCGGTGGACCTCGATGAAGTCCCCATCGTGGTCACGAACGGCGCGGTTCGGCTGGTGCACACACGGCGCTCAGCGTGGAGCAGAGTGGCCCAAACAGAGATGCTTCACTCCGTGAGGGAGGCGATTTCGTGGCTGTTTCCTTTTCACCATTTCTGGAATTGGAAGCCTGCGGCGATCCGGGGATCCCATAAAGGGGCGATCCAGGACCTTGTAACGGTTCAGAGGGTCTTCAAGGGGCTGCCTGCGGCGATCGAGCTCGAGAAGTCAGGAGAGGGGAAGGCTCAGATCAGAATCCGGGTGGAGGAAAGAAGCGAAGAGAGGATCAGGGTGACCCTGAAGAAGGGGGAAAGGGAGATTTCCTCATTCATCCTGGAAGGGGGGTACGGCTTGTTTGAAGAGATCCCCTTCGGGCAGTATGAGCTTATTTTTTCGGTGAATGGGGAAACGTTAGGGACCTATTCCTTTGAGATCAAGGAGTCTCACCATGAGTGAGGGCAAGGACAAAAAGGCGGGACCCGACTCTGCGAAGATGGAGGAGATTCTCCGGGAAAGAGATCGGATCGACAAGCTCATTCAGGAGAGGTTCAAGAAGAAGAAGACGATCCTCTTCAGTGACGTGTGCGGCTACACCCAGTACATGGATACCTGGGGCGACATTGCGGGCCGGGCTTGGATTCAGAAACACCACGACATCGTGCTGCCTGTCATCAAGAGCCACGATGGAGAGGTGCTCGACATCATGGGAGACGGCGTGATGGCCTCTTTTCCCACAAGCCTCACGGCGGTCAGGGCTTCCATGGCGATTCAGCAGGGGTTGAGCGAGTACAACGCAAAAGCGGAGAAGGCGCAGGGAATTCACGTCAAGATCGGCGTCAATACCGGCGAAATCCTCGTGGATGAAGGCCACATCGCGGGAGACGTGGTCAACGTGGCCTCGCGCATCCAGAACAAGGCCGGCCCGGATCAGATCCTGATCGACAAGAGCGTGTACCGGGAAGTGTGCGGGTGTGAGGATATTCTCTGCCGGTTTCACGGTGCGATCCAGGTCAAAGGAAAGAGTGCGCCTCTCGAACTCTACAAGGTCATCTGGCAGGACGAGGACATCATTCTGAGCGCGGAGCCCAAGGTTCGAGCCCGCGAACCGGGAATCGAGAAAGGCCCCCTTTCCCCGCTTCGCGTGCTCCATCTGGAGATCACCCAGGAAGAAGATCGCCTGAAGATCAGCGCCGGCGAAACCAGCGGCCGAGAAGTGAGCACGGTAACGCACTACGAGGAGATTCCCCTGCCCCGGGAGCGAACCCAGGGTCTTTGCGCGGAGATTGTGGAGACCCTCAACGCCGTGAATCGCAAGGGCCGCCTCACCCGGGACGTGCTGACAAAGCTCAGGGAAGTGGGGCAGCTCTTCCGTGACGAGATGTTCACGCCGGAGGTGAAGGAAAAGATCCGGGAGACCAAGGCCGATCACCTGGTCCTGAACATCGACGACGGGTTGGTTCATATCCCCTGGGAACTGATCCATGACGGGCACGAGTTCCTCTGCCAGCGCTTCAACATGGGCCGGCTGGTGAGAACCCGGCAGGCGGTTCCGGGCACGAGGGTGCGCTCTCTGGGGCGACCGTTCAAGATGCTGGTCCTCGTGGACCCCAAGGGAGATCTGGGAGGGGCTTACCAGGAGGGAACCCAGATCAGGGATTTCATGGACAAGCACAAGGAGTTCGTGAGCGTCTCCTTCCGGTCCGCGGACATCACCAAGGATTTCATCCGGCAAAAGATAAGGAACTTCGACCTCATCCACTTTGCCGGTCATGCGGAATACCAGCCCGAAGATCCGGGTGAAAGCGGGTGGCGGCTGACCGACGGAACCTTTACAGCCAGGGACATCATGAAGATGGCAGGCACGGCGGCCATGCCTGCCCTGGTCTTTTCCAATGCCTGCCAATCCGCCCGCACTGAGGAGTGGCGCATCAAGGAGCGCTTTCAGGCCGAAATTTTCGGGCTTGCCAATGCCTTCATCCTCTCGGGGGTGAAACACTACATCGGGACCTTCTGGGAAATCCTGGACGAACCGAGCAGCCGCTTTGCCATGGAGTGTTACAAAAAGGCCCTTTCAGGGATGACGGTGGGAGAAGCCGTCCGCCAGGCAAGGCTCGCTCTCATCAAGGAATACGGGGAAGAAACCATTGTCTGGGCGAGTTACCTTCTCTACGGAGATCCAACCTTCAACTACATGGAGATGGTCCTGGCCGCTGAAGCGGATTCTCCTGCCAAGCCGGTCTCCATACCGACACTCGACGGGGTAGCGAGAACCCGGGATGAGGTGATCGATTTCGGGAAAGAGGGAGCTGTCAGGAAAAAGAAGGTCTGGAGCGGCGTGGCCGCAGGAATCGCGGCCCTCATCCTTTTGGTTCTTTTCGGGTATCCGGGTCTGCTGAAAACGGGCACGGGCAAGGTCGAACAGGAAATCCTGGGATACTACCAGGCCGGCCAATTCGCGGAAGCCCTGGCCGCGTCCCAAGTTCTCGGGGAAAAAAATCCGAAACTCTGCCTGCCCTATCTCATTCGCGGGAACGTTTCCCTCCGGACAGGAAAAATCGATGAAGCGGCGCGGGCCTTTCAGAGAGCCCTGGAGGCTGCGACCGGACCGGCTTTTCAGAGGGCCGAGGCCATGATCGGACTGGGCCGGATCGCTTCCCTGCGCAAAGAGCAGGACAAGGCGCTCGAATATTATCAAAAGGCAACGGAAACGGCTCCCGGGAGCAGGTCCGGTTACCTGTCCCAGGCACTGATCCTGGAAGACAAAGGGGACTACAGAGAGGCCCTGAGCCTGCTTCAAAAGGCCCACGCCATGGAACCAAACGATCCTGCGGTGACGGGGATCGCCAATGAAACACGAAAAAGAGCGGCTTACTCGGAGGACCGGGAAAGGCAGGCGCGCATTGACGGGCTGGTCAAGGAACTGCTGGAGAGCATGAAGTCTCCTCCCAGGGCCCTTCCTTGGGACGGATGGACCGCTTTCCCGCTCACGTTCTGGATCCTGGATTTTCAGACCCAGGGATACTCCCTGCAGGAAGGAGAAGAGCGGCTTCTCGGCGCCGGCATCTCCGAGGAAATGCTTCAGAGAAGCCGGGTGCAGTTGGTGGAGCGCGAGCTTCTTGAAAAACTGATGGAGGAACTGAAACTCGGAACGTCGAACCTGGCGGACCGAAGCACGGCCCTGAGCCTCGGGAGACTGCTGGCCGCGAAGCTTCTCCTTACAGGCCAGGTCGTTTATTCGGGTCCCCAGACCCAGGTCTCCATGCGAATCATAGAGACGGAGACCGGCCGGATCAGTGCGGCCGTGAACGAGTCCTTCGGAAGCGCTGTGCCCGTGTCCACGGTGGCGGCAAAGTTGTCCGGCACTCTCATCGACAAGCTCGCTAAGCTCTATCCCCTCCGGGGCAAGATTTCCGGCGTCGGGAACGGTGAAGTCACACTCAACATCGGACAGGGGGCCGGTGTTGCACCGGGACAGACCTTCAAAGCCGTTGCAGAAGACCTCTTCTTGGAAGTGGTTTCGGTGCAGCCCCAAACCAGTGCCATGAAGATCGTCAAGGGCGATGGTAGGCCCGTGGCAGATATGCGTGTTGAAGCGGTAACCCGGTAAGCCAAACCCTCAAGGCAGGCCTTTGGCCGCATGAAATCTACTAAGGCAGATTTCATATAACGCCCCTCCGGGGCTTTGATCCTGCAACACAACAATGTACTTAACCCACATCGACTCGCCAAGGAGGCCATCATGGCAAGGCGCATGCACGTCCTTTGCCTCTTTCTTCTGGCACCAACAATTTTCTTATGCACCCTACCCATCCATTGTGCACAAGCCGCTCCCATCCCCATTTCCTTTGGACAGACCATGACGGGAGCGATCAGCACTCAGGGTGAACAGGACACCTATACCTTCATGGGGGCCGTCGGCGACGTCATCCTGGTGAGGGTGACCACAGAGACGGAATTATGGCTCCAGGTCGATCTTTATGATCCGGAAGGCTCGCTGCAGGAATCTGCCGTGGAAGTGGGTCCAGGCACTGCAGACCTCAAGTCAAACCCCTTGGGGGCCGTCGGCTATTATCAGATCAGGGTTTCCGATTACAACAACACCAGGACCGGAGATTACTGGATCTTTTTGCAGCGGTTGAACAACCCGGGCATGGCCGTCCCCTTTGATTTCGGGAGAACCCTGTTTTCATCCGTCACGAACGCCTGCGAGGAGCACACTTACTATTTCAACGCCCTTGCGGGAGACACCATTGAGGTCAGGGTCACCACGACCTCGGACCTGGATCCCGCCTACCAGGTGTACGGACCGACCGGCGATTTTTTGACGGAGAATTTTGCCTCGGGGCCGGGGATCCTGGAGGAAGATATCCAGATCACCGTCACGGGGACCTACACGCTCCTGTTCAAAGACGGCATCGATTTCATGACCGGCACGGAATACGGAACAGAGACGGGGGATTACTGGATCTTTACGCAGCGGTTGAACAACCCGGGGACGGCCAGCCGCATGGATTTTGGAGAGATGCGGACCGGCGCCCTCCTCTATGCCTGCGACATCCACACGTATGTGTTCGACGCCCTTGAGGAGGACAGGGTGTGGATCAGGGTCAGCATGGAACCCACCATCGATCCGGCCTTCACGCTTCGCGCACCGGACGGATCTTTTGTGACCGAGGATTTCGGAACCAATCCTCTCGATGATTGGGTCACCCTTCCGTCCACCGGCACCTACACGCTCATGGTCAGGGACTGGGCCGACACGGGAAGTGGAGATTATGGGACAGGCACAGGGGCGTACCGCCTTTTCCTGCAGCGGCTCAACAATCCGGGGCTGTCCATCCAGGCGGATTTCGGAAAGACCCTGTCCGCATCCATTTCCTCAGCACATGAGGTGGACACCTACAAATTCAACGCTCTTCAGGGGGATGCGGTACTCCTTCGGGTCAGTACGGACGCGGAGGTGGACCCGGAGGTTGCGATTTGGGGACCGAATGGAGCCTTTGTCGATTCAACCATCGCGTACGGTCCCGACACGTCCGCGATTGTAGCCGAGATGCCCGCCACGGGGACCTACACGCTGACGGCGGTGGACAATGCCGATACGATCGGCAATAGCGGCGATCATGGACAGGAAACGGGAAACTACTGGATCTTTGTGCAGAGGCTGAACAACCCGAGCGGGGCTTCCCAGTTGGGTTTTGGACAGAGCATCTCGACCTCGATCCTGTCGCCCTTCGAGATGGACACCTTTCGCTTCGACGCCCTTCATGGCGACGTGGTGGAAGTGAGCATGAGCACGGACACCGGCCTCGACCCGGCCCTCTTTCTTCATGCCCCGGACGGCGCCTTCATTGGAGGGGATGAGGTCACGGGGCCCGGGACCGTGGTCATCGACACAGATCCGCTTGTCGCCACCGGCACGTACACGGTCCTTGCCGCGAGCGGCGGTTCAGGAAAGGAGTCCGGCACCTATACCGTTTCTCTGCAGTTAAGGGCCGGGGACCCGGGATCCATGACCCTGTCCCCGGCTGAGGGGCTTCACGGTGAAGGTCTGATCGGCGGGCCTTTCAGCCCCTTGAGCAGGGCCTATACCCTGATCAACTCGGGGGGTCTTCCGATTCAATGGTCCGTTGCAAAGAACCGGGACTGGGTTGAACTTTCCTCCGAGGCCGGCACGCTTGAGCCCGGCGCAAGTCAAACGGTCACTGTGTCCATCAATCCCGAAATGATCGTGACCTTTCCTGCGGGAACCTACACTGATGCGGTCACCTTCACCAATGTGACGGAGGCCAACCGGCAGTTCATCCGCATCGTGAGTGTCAGGGTCGACCCTATCGAGGGGATTCTACAAGTCACGCCCCAGGAAGACCTGAGCTTTTCAGGCCCTCCGGGCGGCCCCTTTGAACCTTCCGGGGTCACGTATTTCGTGACCAACATCGGCGAGAAGACCATGAACTGGAGGGCGGCAAAAACCGCCTACTGGCTTTCCCTGTCTCCCGACCACGGGAGCCTGGATCCCGATGCCGGCACAGAGGTTGCCGTCACCCTGACCGACATTGCGGTGGACCTGTTCGAGGGGGTCCGCACCGAGACGATCGCCTTCACCAACCAGAGCAACGGCTACGGGAACACGACCCGGGAGATCACCCTGGCGATCGGCGTGAGCCCGTCCAAGATCAGCGCTCAAGTCTCCCCGGACAGTGTCATCCTGGGAGAGGCGCTTCATGTTTCAGGAAAGATCACGCCCGAGCCTTGTGATGCCGGGGCCTGGGTGGATGTGGTGCTGATTCCGCCCGGCGGGCCCGCCCTCCACCAGAGTGTCATCGCCAACGCCCTCGGGGACTTCAGCTACCCTGTGGCTTGCGGGGACATTAAACAGCACGGGTCGTGGACCGTTCAGACGAGCTGGAACGGCGACCGCTGCCTGGGTGCGGCCACGAGCGCGCCTCAAAGCCTCGAGGTGATCAAGGCGAACAGCCGCGTGACCGTGGATGCCGGTTCTCGGGCCGTGAAGCTCGGGGACCCGGTGGACATGAGCGGCAAATTCACGCCCGATCCGGACTGCGGGGCGGATCTCACGGGCCGCAGGGTGAGGCTGTTGATCTTCGGCCCCGAGGGACGATCGGATATGAAGAGCGTCCTTACGAACGACCGTTTCGGACACTTTGTGCTGCAGGCCTACGGCGGATTCAACGCCCTGGGCCGGTGGAGCGTTCAGGCGCTTTTCCTGGGGGATGAGGCGTATGAGGAATCCCACTCCGAGGTCATTACCGTGCAGGTCATGGAAACGGCAGGCTATGCCGTGGTGGTGGAGGGCAGGATCGGGAGCGGAGAAGGACTGGCCTCTCACCGCAAGACCGCATCCTTTGTCTACGAGCAGCTCAAACTGAGAGGCCTCCTGGACGAGGACATCTACTATCTCGGCTACGGCGCGGAGGCCGGCGTGGCCGGGGTGCCGACCAAGGCTGCGGTGGAGCAGGCCGTCACGGAATGGGCGCGAAGCAAGATGAACCAGAAACCCGCCAACCTATACATCGTCTTCATCGATCACGGGCTCGAAGAGCGGTTTTTCATCGACCCTGAGGAGATTTCTTCCGCGGAGCTGGGTGCGTGGCTCGACACGCTACAGAACGGACTGTTCGGGCAGGCCGCGGTGCAGGAGATCATGGTCATCCTGGGGTTCTGCCGGTCAGGCTCTTTTCTCAATGAACTTGGGGGCTGGAATCGGGTGGTGATCGCCTCTGCCGCGGCCCATGAGTCATCCTACAAGGGTCCGCTGGACCCGGCAGACCCCGCGGGCGTGCGCGACGGAGAATTCTTTGTGACCGAGTTCTTCAGATCGGCATCGGTGGGAAAAGACGTGTTGACATGCTTCAGGGAAGCTTCTTTCAAGACAGAGGCTTTTACATCCAGAGGCACGGGAGAGGCCAATGCTCCCTATGGGGATGACTCAAGGCAGCATCCTCTTCTGGAGGACAATGGTGACGGCAACGGCGACAACAGGCCGTCCGGTGATCCCGGGTACGACGGGTCCCTGAGCCGGCTCCTGTTCGTGGGGGTGAGTTCCGTGACCGGGAATGCGCCCGGGGATGTGCAGGTCACGGATGTCTCGGCGGCGCAGTTTCTCGGCGCGGCTACGAGCGCGGCGCCTTTCTGGGCCAGGGTGGACGACAACCAGAGGATGCGAAGTCTTTGGCTGGAAGTGAAGGCCCCGGGCTATGAGCCTGCAGCCGGAGGCACTGAGCAGATCGAGATGGACCTTCCGAGGCACAGTTACGCCGCCTACAATCCGGACCAAAAGCGCTACGAGTGGAGCAACGTTTCAGGGTTCGACGCGCCTGGGACGTATCAGGTCTTCTTCTTTGCCCGGGATGATGTGACGGGAAATGCATCCTCGCTCAAGCAGGCGATGGTCTACAAGGCAAAAGCAGGGAATCAGGCGCCCGGCGCCTTTGATCTGCTGGTTCCTTCAGACGGGGCGGAAACCAGGACCGCGCTGATGCTCGACTGGGAAGACAGTGCGGATCCTGATGGAGATCCTCTGACATACACGGTGGAAATCTCTGAGACGGCCGGGTTTTCGACCATCGCTCATAAGGCGGAGAGGCTCACCTCCAGCTACTATTTGGCGGGCAATGATGCGGGGCTCAAAGATCTCACCACCTATTACTGGCGCGTCAAGGCGGTTGATTTTTACGGGGCATCGACGCAGAGCAGTCAGGTTTGGCGTTTCAGTACCGACAACACGAACTTGATGACGGGATGGATTAACGGAAGGGTTTACAATGCCGCCTCCGACGAGGCGATCACCCATGGGGAAGTGAAAGTGGGAAGCCTGACATTGAGCACGTCGCTGAACGGGTACTACCTGGGTGAAAGTCCTCCGGGCACTTATCAGATGGAGGTTTCGGCAGCGGGATATCACCGGGTGGCTTCGGCCGGGGTCGTGATTCGTGAAGGAGCGCTGGTGACGAAAGATTTCGGTCTCTCTTCCTCGGCCATTCCAGGGGACATCACCGGCGACGGCATCACCGACCTTGCCGATGCCATTCTGACCATGAAGCTTGTTTCTAACATGGGCCTGGAGGACGTGTCTTTGGGCGGGGATGTGAACGGCGACGGCAGGATCGGCATGGAGGAGGCCGTCTACATCCTGCAGAAAGTCGCGGCGATGCGGTAAGAGAGAAAGCTTATCTCACACAGAGCCCTCAGAGGCCACAGGGGGAGGAGGAAAAAACAAATTGGTCCGTAAACCTCAATAGGTCGGCCCTTCAGGGCTGCAACGGCAGGGTTAATCCGCCGGAAACGGATAAAAGCCCTGACCTAGTGTAGGGATCGACCTCCGTGTCGATCCGGAACGTGTGTAAGAAATTTCCACCATGCGGCAAACATTTACACACATGGTGGAATTCCCTGGGACTTCATTTGGATTCCATGTTAGCATTGCAATCGTAACCCTTTGAAATCATACAAGGCTTTGCCGGTCCTTCGACTTGTCACGACTCTTGCAGCTCATGTTTAGGTTTTCTCTTATCTTGAGCTTTGATGGATTCGTAAAAAGTCGTCACCCCGTTGAACGCGCCTGAGGCGCACAAGAAACGGGATCCAGGTATTTTGTAAATGGATAGGATCGTCTAAAACCACAGGAGAAAAAGGAGGAAAGTCATGAAGGTTCAGAGAGCGCTTTTTGCTGTCCTGGTTTTCGGAGTCGCTTTGCTCTTTATCGGCGATTATGGATGGGCAGCTTCGCCTGCTTATGTTGAGATCCAAGGCGAGGTCCAGGGTGACATTCAAGGGTCTTGCACCCTCCAGGGCCGCGAAGGAAACATTGTGGCCTACAGCTTTGGGCACAACATTACATCGCCAAGAGATGCCGCCAGCGGACTTCCCACAGGCAAGAGACAGCACAGTCCCCTCAAGATCCTGAAAGAAATAGACCAGTCTTCCCCTCTGCTTTATCGGGCACTTTGCAGTAATGAGCGCTTGAATAAGGTCAAAATAAAGTTCTACCGGATAAATCCCAAGACCCGCCTGGAAGAACTCTATTTCACGATAGAACTGCTGAACGCCTCGATCTCGAGCATCACGCCGAGTTTTCCTACCGCCTTTCTCAGCCAAAACGATTCTTACCGTCACATGGAAACGGTCGCTTTTTGCTACCAGAAGATCACATGGACATGGATAGATGGCGGGATTACGTCGGAGGACGATTGGGAAGCGCCTGTTGTATAGCGTGAGGTCCGGGAGAAGGCCGGCCTCTGGAGTAGTCACACGTTGCAGAGAGCCGGCATTTTGAAATGGAATCTCCTTTCTTGAGAAAGGTGGAGAACACATGAGAAAGAGAATAGCTTCTCCGGCCTCATTCTTCCTGGTTCTGTGTCTACTATTATTATTTCCGGTTCCGTCTTCGGCGGGCAGCGTCATGATCATCAAGGGGAGCACCCTTTTGGAAGGCAACTTGGAGGGCCTGGTGACACTGCCCGGCGGGCTTGTGGTATCCCGCATGGAGATCGATATCGCCTCCTGGGGACTGAACTACGGTTCCGAAGACTTTATCGTGTATGATCCTGCCATGGGGGCATGCACCCTCTATGAAGAGGCGCTCATATTGGACCTTCCGGGACTTGATGAAGTCATCACATCGGTAGATGGAAAATCAGGCACTCTCGGCAAGTTTCTCGAAGAGGAACCCTTTGTGGTCTATGACACGGATTTGCGCATGATCGGGATCATGGGCCTGTTTCCTGCCGGCGCTCCTTTCCCGCTGCCCTATTCACCTTCCTCTCCCCCACCCGACACTACGCCACCTGAAACGTTGATCACCGGCGGGCCTTCAGGCACTATCATGGAAAAGGATGCCACATTTACCTTCAGCGGCTCAGACGACAAGACCTCCACGTCCAACCTGGTGTATGCCTACTATTTGCAGGGGTATGACGGAAGCTGGTCAGGCTACTCGAGCGTTGCCTCGAAGACTTACAACGACCTGCCCAACGGGTCGTACACGTTTTTCGTGAAGTCAAAGGATGAGGCCGGCAACGTGGATCCCAGTCCGGCGAGCCGGAGTTTCACTGTGGATTTTTCTTATGCCGACAGCCATGGCGACGTCAAAGAGGACGGTAACGTTGATCTCGTCGATGCAGTTGTGGCGCTTCAGGTGTGTGCGGGCATGATACCGGTGGAAGCTGTGAACATCCGTGCGGATGTGAATAAGGATAACAAAATCGGCCTGGAGGAAGTGATCTACATCCTGCAGAAAGTCGCAGGGATGCGGTGAAGAAATTAGACAGGATTAACCCGCCAGAGGCAGGCAAGCAGGATTAACGAGATATTGGATCTTAATATTCGGTTGTCGGTCAGCCCGGACCCCGTAGGCCGGCCTTTTACGGCTGCAGTGTAGGGATCGACGTCTCCGTCGATCCGCAGCGGTTTTTCGTAGGCCGGCCCTTCAGGGCTGCAACGGCAGGGTTAATCCGCCGGAAACGGATAAAAGCCCTGGCCTACTGTAGGGATCGACCTCGGTGTCGATCCGGTGTTTTCAGCCTGGCTCAAAGGGCAGTCGGACGAGACGGTATGGCGCCAGGGCCAGCCATTGCGTTCGCATCTCTCTATCGTCATTCGCGATGCCTGCCTCGGCTGCCTGGTGTGCAAGTATTCTGAGATAAGGATCGGACAAAGTTATGATGTCCGGAAGGAACCGGATGTCCGGCCGCGACCTTTGTGGGCCTCAGGACCACAGACGGTTGTCAATAAGCCCGTCGATCCGTCCATGTCATTCCCGTGCAGACGGGAATCCAGCCTACACTGGCGGTCATCGCCCGTCATTCCATCGGCGGGGTTTCTCACGAACCGAGCTCTCTCCTGATCCGAAGGCTCCCGCGGACTCGCAGGGCGTGCTGACCCGCAAGTTTCCGACATTTTTCCGTTGATTTTTGCTGTGGCCGAGCGTATAAACTTTTTCCACTTCAGTGGTAATTCGCTACCCATTTTATGTAATCTTTTGCCAATTTCTCCCGGATATGAGTCAACCTTGAAGCCGTAACCTTTTGAAATCATTTGATTCGGCAACGACCGTTCAAACTGTCACATTTCTTGCAGATCATCTTTCAGGCTTAGAAGTCTTTCCCTCGCTTAACCTGTTGGGGAGTTCACGATATGGGCTTCCTCCTCTGCTATCAGCATAGCTCCTAACGACTTTTTACCTTTTTTCTCGTTAGGAGCATCCTCAGCACATAGTTCTGTTCACAACCCCAATTCATCCGGCATTTGCGAAAAGTCTTCAGAACTATACATGCAAAAGAGAGTGAAGATCAAAAGTCAAAAAGTGATGAAGAATTGTCAATAGGAGTCTCCATCTCAGTGTTAACGATCTAGTGGACCGTGTTATCAAAGTACATCCCTTTGTAGGCAAGGATAGCATTGTGGTTGTGAATTCCCATTGCAAGACCATCTATTGTGAGGACTTTCAGAGCCTGTTTTAAGCTCCAGAGGAGTTTCATGATATAGCGCGCGGCACGGGTTTAGTTCTTCTTTGCTACCGAATGACGTTTCCCGATCAAGGCTATGTGGAGGGAAGGATGGCATCGAAAGCACGAAGAAATAAGACATTGGGGCTCATGGCGCTTTTTCTTGGTCTAACTTTCGCATCGTTGGTAATCGGGTTGGCCGAAGGTTATGCCTACGACCCGGGAATCGCTCACCCATGGATCACCGAGAAGGCAGTGCAACTTCTCCGGGAATACCGATTCTTCGTTAAGAACTCTTACCTTCCCCCTAACTATCTGAGGGAAATCATAAACAACAACTATATCTCAGATTTCAAGAAAGGGGCTGAGGAGGAGGACCCACCAGAGGCAGAATTCCTAATAAATCCCTTTGCAAGGTCGTGGTTCCATTTTATGCGACCATTAGGTAATCTTGACGGAATTTGGCAGATGGTTCGACTGGTTAGAGTAGCTAATTCCTATGAGTGGGCAACGATACCGATAATAATCCATCGCCCCGGTTACGAAGATGAACAGAATCAGTATAAGTGGAGCGATGCGAAATACGCCTACCTCACAGATAGACACTATTCTTATGAAGTCCTTGGGCATATCTGCCACCTATTGCAAGATCTGTCTGTGCCGGCCCACACGCAATTAGATCCCCACGTCCCTGGCGACGATCTCGAAGACTATGTGAAGGAGAAATGGTGGAAGATTAGACCATTGGATGTTTTCTCAGAAGGGCCAATAGAGCCCCAACTGAAGGACCAACCTAGCGAGCCAATGGGCCTTGCTTGGCTCTTCGGAAATATGGCTAAGTTGAGCTATTACAGAAACCGATATCCTGGCACGAAGCTGCTTGAAATGTATCCTGATATATCACTAATAGATTATCCCTGGAGCATTCCAGGTGTGGGAAGCTACTATTATCATCTCGACATACGAGACAATCTGAGTCTTTCCAATTGGTGGGAAACAGCAAAATTCGATCAAAATACAGCCGAGACTCCAGATTACTACTACATCGAGAATATCAGCGATCGGCCTCCAGCGGGCGATTGGGGAAATTGGGGTGATGTAGATCCAACGATTCTAAGCCCTAGTATGGACTGGAGGCAGTTGTCATGGGAACCCACAAACGGTCAACTCCTCACTGAAAGGTATGCAAATGATCTAGTCCCGCTGGCGATTCGCTACACTGCAGGATTGCTCAAGCACTTCTATGATACCATGCATCCCGCGCCAACGATAAGGAAGGTTGTGCCCGTGGGGAGCAGCATCGAAGTGGTTTGGGACGCTCCTGATAGTGGCGTTTGTCCTTCCTCTTATAAGATTTATCGCAGCACTACATCAGGTCGTGGCTATTCGCTGTTAGAGGATGTAAAGTTGGAAAGACATTATACAGACGGTAACGTCACTCAAAATGTTGACTACTACTACGTCGTCACTGCACTGGATAATTCAGGAGAAGAAAGCAACTACTCATGCGAAGTCCGCGGCCGTATTTCCACCAGTGAGATGCCGGTGCTGACTCTTGCCCCGGAGAATATAGAACTGGGAACCATTCTTTGGCCAGGGAGTTTGAATGTTGAGATAGTCTTGGGCAACACTGGAGGAGGAACTTTGAATTGGACAGCTTCGCGGTATAATACGGGGGATTGGCTTCAACTTGCGCCGAGTTCAGGTAGTACTACTGCTGAAGCTGACACGGTCAATGCAACCATCAATACGTCGGATCTCAGTCCTGGCGATCTACTCGCCGGAGCCGTCAAAATTGATGGGGGAGTGGGGGGCACCAGATTTGTTCTATTACGGGGAAAGGTTGGAGGGAATCAAATCCCCAACCTGCGTTCAGGCGCAGTGAATCCTACGCGGGGCGAGATAAGCACAGTTTTTGTTTTTTTTGTTGATTATGAGGATGGAGACAACGACCCACCTGTATTGAGGAAACTGGTTATCGACGGAAAGGAGTATTCCTTAGGGACAACGGATACAAATTACGCAGACTATTCCCTGTTCACCAAACAACTTTCAGGGCTTCAGCTCGGCCTCGGGCTACATAACTTTTATTTCGAATTTGAGGAAGGAAACGGAGGGGCAGATCGATACCCTTCTTCCGGCGATCTTCAGGTTGAGGTCTTGGCGAGCCCTCCGAGCATGTATGTCTACGATCCAGATGGTATAGGAGACTATGTGGCCAAGGCGAGTCAGAATCCTTTCTACACCATCCGATGGACTGCTTTGGACCCTGCTCAGAATCCCCTATCGATTTCACTCTATTATAGTTCCTCGATCAACCAGCAGGAAATGATTGAAATTGCCGGGGGGCTTGAAAATACCGGCACCTACTCATGGGATATTACTAACATTCCCAACGGTTCCTATTACATATATGGAGTGAGCGACAACGGGACTGGTCAGACGGAAGACGATTGGAGCACTGGACAAGTCACACTAGGCGACAGTATCCCCACAAATCCCCAAGAAACATGGTATCCAATGATACCGCTGCCGGCAAAATGCCTGTCAAGCGGAGGCAATTATCCCTCAATCGCAGTAGGTCCTAACAATGACGTGCATGCCGTGTGGAGCGACAATGGGCAGGTATTTTATCGTCAAAGCAGGGATGGCGGACTTAATTGGAACCCTGTGCAGCAGGTCTCTTCTTCTGAATCGGCGGCTCAGCAAACAGAACTTGCGGTCGATAGCCGCGGGAACGTTCACATCGCTTGGCTGTACAGAGAGATATTGCCGCAAATCTATTACAAGAAATTGGACAATCAGGGCAATGTCCTTATCGGAGAGCGAAACATAAGCCAGTCGAGTGCCGCGACAAGCGATCCAAAACTCGCACTGGACGGAAATCAAAATGTGCACGTAATCTGGACCGATATGCGAAATTCGCGAGACGACCTCTACTATAGCCGAAGCGCGGACATTGGAAGCACATGGCAACCGCCTGCTATGCTTGTCTCCAGAGGAGATGCTTACGCTTACCCACATGCCATCACTTTTTCAGGGAGTTCGGGGTATATCGTTTTGACAGATTATACCAACTGGAAGTTATCCCTCTTGAAAACCTCTAATGCTGGTGTTTCTTGGTCTTCACCCGCACATTTCTCCAGCGGAGTAGAGAGGCCAAAGTATCCTGACCTGAAGAGCTTGGGCAATGAGCTTTACCTTGTCTACCGAGTGCCTGATGGAATCATGTTCAGGGGGAGTTATGATGGAGGAAATACGTGGATGAATCCAACGAAGATTGCTTGTTTTCCTACAGATGGCATTTACCCTAAAATTGCTGTGAATATTCAAGGATTGTACGTGGCAAGGCTAGGCGGATACTTTGCCGAGAGCTTCGACAAAGGCCAGAACTGGTCCACAGAACTAGCACTAAGTTTCCCCAGTTCGACGCATACGCGACTTGCCTTGGATTCAGAAGGAAACATTCATGTCATTTCAGGAGTGTGCTACAGGAGGACTGGCTCCCCTGAGGAGAGCATAAGTACGCCAGAAAGACCGAGTGGAATTTCCACAGCCTATGTTGGTCAAACTCTAATCTTCAGTTCAGGCAAAGCGGTAAGCGTTTTCGGTGATCCTCTGGAGTATATGTTTGACTGGAAGGGAGATGGCTCGGATCTTTCAGGATGGGGAGAAGCGACGCGCGCAAACATCTATGTGTCAGCAGGGACCTACACAGTAAGGGTTAAGGCTCGATGTTCGATTCACACCACTGCTGAGTCCTCATGGTCCGAAGCGTTGGTAGTCGAAGTAGGGGCGGTCGAAAAGGTTTCCTCGCCATCAATTTCGAGTGGCCCTCAGATCGGCAGAGTGGGCCAGAGCCTGGTTTTTGAAACCAACGGATCAATCTCGTCCCTGGGACATTCAATGGAATATATGTTTTTTTGGGGTGATAAGACCGCGTCTCCATGGTCGTCATCCTTAAGGGCATCCCATTCCTATGCAGCTCCCTCGAACTACGAAGTTAGAATTCAAGCCCGCTGCGCTAGCGACGTAAACACCACTTCGGGTCTGTCGGAAATCTTCTCTGTTGAGATAGTAAGCAGCCCAGCTGTTACAGGAGACATGAATGCAGACGGTGCAGTCGATCTGGTAGATGCTATCATTGCATTGCGCGTTCTGGCGGGTCAATCTTTGCCATTTGCAGTCGGAAAAGGGGCAGACATGAACGGCGACTGGAAAATTGGCTCCGAAGAGGTCATTTACATTCTCCAGAAGCTTGCGGGGCAGAGACAATAGGACCTATGCGACGAAGCTGGAAGGCAATAAACGGGCACAGACAAATGGTGCGCTCCAGATAAGAATTTGAGCCGGAAGGAGTGCCGGAAAGAAAAATAGAACAGCGAGGTTGTTCACAGAGCATCTTTGAAGCATGTCGAAAACGAGGGGGAGATCATAACGCTGAGGAGCAGCGTTTGAATTAATCCCCGGACAGTAGGCGGAAAAGCGAGGCGTCCGAAAGCTAGAATTGAACGATGTTTTTCATAATGAGGTGATTCCTTCTTTTGGCATCCAAGCATTTCCTCTATCGTCATGGTCGAGGCTATCTTGAATGAGGAAATTCTGCAGGGGTGAAGAGGTTGCCGGGAAACTTTCCTTCAAAGTGGGCTTTGTCCCATGTGATCATCAGGGAGAGAGTGTGTAGGAGATTGATGACGGTTGTGAATCCATTGCCCGCCTCACCGATCACATCCAGGAACTTTCGATTGGTTCTATAGTGCGTGTCCTGCTTGTAGCGAAGATCAATCACAAAGACATTAGTGTCGATCAGGATGAGTGCTCTTTCCTCGCCCACTTCATGGCCTCGCGCCAGTTCTTGAATTCAGGCTTCGTCCTACTCAGAGATGCTTCGATTTCTTCCCAGGCTTGGTCAAAGGGACGGAGATCTTCTGTCGAGATCCCTTGATCTCCTGACGGGGGAAGCATAACCGCCACGGGTTTTCCCCGGTGAGTGACCGTCAAACGTTCGCCCGCTTTCACGCGGCGGATGATTTCGCCTGTTTTTTGTTTGAGCTGTTTTGCGGTAACCGTTCCCACATTCCCCCCGAAGTGATCACTTCGTTGTGCGTGGTACCTGTTTGAGAATACCTTCTCAAGGCAGACCCCAGTCTGCTTTGGATGCCGCTCCATCCCCTGCAGAAAATCAATTTTTGCCCGGATCCAAGAGACACAATAGAGTTTTGCAGCCCAGCCCGAATCCCATCGTTCAGCCCAACCATGTAGGCGGGCCCGAATCCTGTAGGCCAGCCCTTTAGGGCTGCCGGAGCAGGGCTGATCCGCTGGAGGCGGATAAAAGCCCTGACCTACGAAGGCGTTGGGTGCCGCAGGGTTATTAATGGTCTCATAATAGTATTGACATTCAGTGCCTCCCGGCTCTTGCAGGAGCCCCGCCCGCGGCGGGACGACAGGATCGCGACCGGGAGGTCGCTCCTACAGCGAGGTGAGATGGAGGCAAAAACGAAGCGTCAATACTATTTCGAGACGGTTAATAAAACTCTGCGCTACGAGCCCCGGACTACGAGGCGTGGCCCAGGAGGTGGGGGTCAGCGCATCCCGGAGAGACGCTGCAAAATGAAGACGACTTCACTCAACCCTGTCCGTCCATCCCCGTCGATATCGAAGAGCGTGACCAGGTTCGTTGAGCCCTGGATCGAGAGGATCTGCATGCCCAGGACGGCATCGGCCAGAGTCAAAGATTTATCGCCGTCGAGATCTCCGGTGATGTCGACGAATAAGGCAGTCACGGTTGCATCGGCAGAAAGGGTGAGGACGCAGTCACCGGTGCCCGTGCAAGCCCCTGACCAGCCTGGGAAGGTGGAGCTTGCAGCGGGGACGGCGCTGAGGGTCACGACGGTCCCCGGGTCGAACAAGGCTTCGCAGGTTCCTGCGGTGCAGGAGATGCCCGGCGGATTGCTGAGGACGGTTCCGCTGCCCGAGCCTTCGAGGGTGCAGGAAAGCCTGGCCTGGGCTGCGGCGCTGACCCGGAGCACCGGTCCCCATTCAAAGGGATAGCCGCCCCATCCCGTGCCCCTTGCCTGGAGCACATAGGTGCCGTCTTGGGGGGCCGTGAAGAGAAAAGACGGCCCTGCCAGTCCTTGGGTGAGCGTGGAATTCACCAGGGCTCCTGCATCGGTGAAAGAGATGTCATCGATATACCATCCGAAGCCTGAGGATGTCTGGGTGTAGGCCTGCTGGCCCATGGTGTAACGATAGGCAAAGCGCACCATGATCATGTGGTCGGCAAAAGCCGAGAGATCAACGGATCGAGCGGTGAAGGTCTGCTCCCCGCTCGTGCCTGTGCCCACCTGGCGATAAAACTCCTGCCATGAGATTCCCTCGTCATTGGACACTTCGACCACTGCGGTCTGAAATGCAGTCGCCCAGCCGAGGCGGCTCTTGAATTCGAGCCGGGAGGAGCTTCCAATGAGGTGTTCCCGGTTGAGGGTGATGATCTGGTCCGTGAAGCCGGGATGGGTGAGATGGAAAGACGCTGTTCCTGAAGCTTTGACATCCGTGGCAATAATGTTGTACCCGTCCGGGACCTGGACGGTCACGCCGGCAAGGCCGTTTTCAGCGCCTTCGGTCGGAGCCGGAGTCTCGATTTCGCCCGATCTGGCGTCATATCCTGTCGCGCCCGGGACCGCGAGGATACTGTATGAAACCGCCACTCCGGCCGCAATGGATGTGGGGCCGCTCAAGACAGGTTCTACGTAATCGGGACCAGGCAGGAAAGGATCGAAAAGGATCACATCGTAGGTGAAAGGGCCTCCTTGGACGTTGCTCACCGTGACGGTGTAGGTCTGATCGGCTCCCGGGTTGGGGAAAGGAAACCATGAGGCAGGATCCAGTCCGTTCGGCACCCAAACGATCGTGTTTTCACCATAGCCGTTCCGGACCGGTTCGATCTGAACCGGCACGCTGCTTCCGCCGGTCGTCATGGTGACCGAGGCGGAACTGAAGTCTGCCCCGGGGTAAGAGAAGGACCACCGGGGAGGAACGAGCATGTAGGGGATGTACCCCGGCGGCGGCCATGACACGTAGCCCGACCTGGTGGCCGGACGGGGGGCCCACATGTTGGAATCAAAGACCCAGAGGGAATGAGCCGGGGGATAGGTGCCTGAAGAAGGGATGTCGCCGGTTCCCATGGTTTGTGTCTGGGGATAGAGAATCCAGCGGCGGTGGCCAACCGCATCGTTGTTGGAACCGGCGTCGAAAATGAAACCCGTGACAGCCGACGGTCCGTTGTAGCCGATGCTGAGGTTCGAGTTGCCTGCCGCCTCCGCTCCCTCTTCCGTGTAGCAGGACCAGTCTGCGGGCGGGTCGTGACTCAACTGGCTGTTGGCGCTCATCATGAGGGCGGCCTGCTGGGCCTTGGCGCTCATCTCGCCGGCCAGGGTTACTGCAGCAGGGACACCGGCCATGGCCCTGAAAAAATTGACCCTCCTCTCCACCGCATCCTTGAACCCCTGCAGGGTAGTGCCTGCATCACAGGTCGCGTGAGAGCCGGTCCACCCAATGGAAGCACCTTCCGATGCCTGGTAAACGGCTGAGTAAAAGTGCCGCACTTCCTCGCGGCTTCCGATATCTACGGTAAACCCGCCGGAGGGCAGTTCCAGCGCATGCCTGGGAGGCAGAACAGGAGGCGGAGGTTCATCCGGGAAAAGAGGGGGTTCACCGAGTGAGGGGATGACATCATAGGCCACCCGTGATTGGGGAGGCGTATCCGATGCATACGGGGCCGAGACTCTTAGGAGGATGAGCGCTGCTGCAATCAACCAAAGAAAGGGACGGGTGAATCTCGTCAATAGAAGTCTCCTCCGCGCAAAATGGGGTCGAGTTCCTTATCAGAAATACCTTTGTCAGGTGTCTCAGTATGTGTGGGTCAGCCCTTTGGGGTTCAAGACCAGGGCTAAAGCCCTGGCCTACAAGCTCGTTCCCAGCATAGCACGCCATATCCGATAAGTCATCCTACCCCTTGACATTAGCGGCGTAATTCAATAGACTTTCATGCTTAAATCAATCTCTTAGCCTGCGTCCTGCCTGCCGGCAAGGAGGGCGGGAAGAGGAGTGTCCCATGATCCATGTGGAGAACCTGACCAAGAACTTCGGAAGTCTTTGCGCCGTGGATCAGATCAACCTCGACATCATGAAAGGGGAGATCCTCGGCCTTCTCGGGCCGAACGGCGCGGGAAAGACGACCACGCTCCGGATGCTGACCGGGTTCATCCGGCCCACCTCGGGCACGATCCGCGTGAAGGAGTACAACATCGACGACCATTCCCTGGAGATCAGGAAACTCCTGGGGTACCTGCCGGAATCAGCGCCTCTTTACCATGACATGCTCGTCTACGACTATTTGGGTTACGTGGCCGACATCCGGGAGGTGGAAAGGAAGAAAAAACTTCCCCGCATCCGGGAGATGGCCGACCTATGCGGGTTGAACGAAGTGATGCACAAGCCCGTGGCCGAACTTTCCAAAGGGTACAAGCAGAGGGTGGGCCTGGCCCACGCCATGATGAACGACCCGGAAATCCTGGTGTTCGACGAGCCGACCTCGGGCCTCGATCCCAACCAGATCATCGAGATCCGGGAAATCATTCGCAAGATCGGCAAGGAAAAAACCATTATTTTTTCCACCCACATCCTGAGCGAGGCGGAAGCGACCTGCGACCGGGTCGTGATCATCAACCAGGGAAAGATCGTGGCCGACGGCCGCATGGAAGAGCTCAAGCAGTCGGCGAGCGGCGACTATTCCATCCATCTCGCTCTGCAGAATGCGGACATGGAGGGTGTGCAGAAGGAGTTAGGCTCCGTGGCCGGTGTGGTCGGCATTTCGCCCGTGGAAGGGGACGGCGGCATTCTTCGGGTAAAAATTTCTTGCCGATCGGCCGAAGACCTTCGGGCTGAGGTCTATGGGAGGATCAAGGAAACGTCATGGATCCTGCTCGAGTTCTACCAGGAGGCCCAGTCCCTGGAAAAGATCTTTCAGAAACTCACGTTGGAGAGCTAACATGCGCCAGGTTCCTCACATCTTCAAAAAGGAATTCCGAACCTATTTCGTATCGCCCATCGCCTACATCGTCATCTCCATCTTTCTGATCGTGATCGGGTGGTTCTTTTTCTCGGCTTTCTTTCTCATCAATCAGGCCAGCATGAGAAACTTTTTCGCCCTCCTCCCCATCATATTCGCCTTTGTAATCCCTGCCGTGACCATGCGCCTGTTTTCAGAAGAACTCAACGTCGGAACCTACGAGATTCTCCTCACCATGCCCGTCACATTCCGGGAAGTGGTGCTCGGGAAATTCCTTGCCGGAGTGGCCTTTGTGGCTGCCATGCTGTTGCCGACCCTGGCCTACCCGGTGACCGTCTCCTTCCTTGGAGACCTGGACTGGGGGCCTGTCATCGGTGGATACGTGGGCGCCGTCCTCCTGGGAGCGGCCTTTTCGGCGGTCGGTCTTTTCGCCTCCTCGCTCACGAGAAATCAGATCGTGGCCTTCATTATCGGGGTGGCGATCTGCTTTGCCCTGGTCCTGATCGACAAGATTTTGTTTTTCCTTCCTGCGCCGTTGGTGGGGGTTCTGGAGTATCTTGGCGCAGATTTTCATTTTGAAACCATCTCCAAGGGCATCCTCGATTCCCGGGACATTCTGTATTTCCTGAGTGTCACCTTTATCGGTCTTTACGCGACGCACCTTGTGATGGAGGAGAAGAGCTGACATGGCTGGGAAAGGTCCAGAAAAGTACATCAAGTTCATCGTCTATGTGATCGTGGTGATCCTGATCAACGTCGTGGGCATGACCCTGTTCTTCAGGGCGGACCTGACGCAAAACGACGTCTACTCCATATCCGAGGCAAGTCGGCGCGTGGTTTCCACGCTCTCCGAGCCGCTCACCATCAACGTCTTCTTCACCAAAAACCTGCCCGCGCCCCACAACAACACGGAACGCTACCTCCACGATCTCCTCGCGGAGTACTCCAATTACGCCAACCGATACTTCAACTACCGCTTCTACGATGTGAGCCCCGAGGAGGGAGACATCAGCAAGGAGGCCAAGGAAAACCAGGTCCTGGCGCGAAACTATGGGATTTTTCCCATCCAGATTCAGGCTATCGAAAAGGACGAAGTGAAGTTTCAGAAAGCGTACATGGGCGTTGTGCTCATCCACGGGGATCTCATCGAGCGGATTCCCACGGTGACCGGAACGGACGGGCTGGAGTACAAGCTGACCATGGCCATGCAGAAGCTCAACAACAAGATCAGCGCCCTTTTGAGTTTGAAGGACAAAATAGGGGTCCGGCTCTTCCTTTCTTCATCCATGGAAGCTGTGGCGCCTTACATGCGGCTGAACAACCTGCCCCGCCTTCCCGAAACCCTGAAGGGCATTGTGGAGAAGCTCAACGAGAAGCACTACGGAAAGCTCGAGTTCGAATATCTGGATCCCTCGAAGGATCAGCAGGCCGCGGAGCTGGCCGGAAAGTTCAACCTCATGAACCTCAAGTGGCCGAGCCTCTCGGACGGCAAGGTCGATGCCGGGGAAGGCACGGTCGGGCTTGTGATGGAGCACGGGGAAAAGGCGGTCGTGGTCCCTCTCATCCGGGTGATGAGGCTTCCCCTGGTCGGAACCCAGTATGAAATGGCGGACGCCAGGAGGCTCGAAGAGATCGTCAGCGAAAACGTGGAATCGCTCATCGACATCAATGAAGACCTGGGCTACCTGGCCGGTCATGGAACCGTCGACATCTTGGGCTCGTCTCCGGGTCAACAGGGTCAGCAGCCGGGCGAAGAGGCAACAAACTTCCGGAACCTGGTCTCGAGGAACTACGCGATCAAGCCGGTGAACCTCAAGGAGGAGTCCATTCCGGACAGCTTCAACTGCCTCGTTGTCGCAGGCCCGACGGAAAACCTGACGGAGTACGAGCTCTTCGAGATCGATCAGTTCCTGATGAGGGGCAGAAGCCTGGCTCTTTTCCTGGATCGATTCCACGAGATAATGCCTCCCGGTCAAGCCAATGTTCCCGGGCAGGGGCCGAGGATCGTTCCCCTGGAGACAGGCCTCGAAAAACTCCTCGCCCACTACGGCATCAAGATCAAGACGTCCTACGTGATGGATGAGAACTGCTACAAGCAGCGCATGCCCGCGCGCTTCGGAGGAGGGGAGCGGCCCATTTACTTCGCGCCGCTGATCAAGAACGAATTCATCAACCATGACCTGGGTTTCATGAAGAACATCAAAGGGCTGATCGTGCTGAAAGTGTCGCCCCTGGAGATCGACGACAAGCGCATTGAGAACATGGGTCTCAAGGTCCACAAGGTGTTCAGCTCCTCGGAAAAATCCTGGGAGATGGCGGACCGGATCAATTTGAATCCCATGACGATCCAGCCTCCGCCCTCCAAGGACACCATGAGAAGCTATACGCTGGCCTACGTGATCGAGGGAAGGTTCGACAGTTATTTTGCAGGCAAGCCGATCCCCGAGAAACCCCAGTCAAAGGAGAAGCCCGAGAACAAAGATCAAGCGAAAGGCTCTCCGGAGGTGGATCTCTCCAAGATCGAGGGAAGGGGAGAGCTTCTGTCCAAAGGAAGGCCGGGAAAAATCTTTCTCATTACTTCATCGGAATTGATCAAGGACAACATGGTGGATGAAGAGGGCAGGGCGCCCAATGCCATGTTCCTGATGAACATGGTGGATTATCTGAACGGCCGGGAAGACATCGCCCTCATGAGAAGCAAGGAGCAGCGCTTCAACCCCCTGATGGAGACGGGAGGGGGAACCAGAACGTTTGTGAAGACTTTCAACATTGCCGGACTTCCGGTGCTGGTAATCCTCTTCGGGCTCGGTGTCTGGTTTCGCAGGCACGGCCGCAAGAGAAACATCGCAATGATGTTCGGGAAATGAAATCTGCCTGCGGCAGATTTCATCATGTAAGTATAAGGAAAAATGACTATGAAGGTGAAGAAAGAATACGTGTTTTTGGCGGTTCTCATCGTTGCACTTTCTTTGTACCTGATTTTTCACAAACGTGACAGGACCCAGTACGAACTTCCGGTGCTCCAGGAAGTGCCTGCAGCCGGGATCACGAAAATGGAGATCTCCAGGCCCGATGGAACCACCATCGCCCTGGAAAGCAAAGATGACCGGTGGATCATCGCCCCTGAAGCCTACCCTGCAGAGACGGGGAAAATCAATGTCATGCTGGAGTCCATAGGGAAGCTGACGCTGACGGCCCTGGTTTCGGAGTCAAAAAGCTATGAACGGTACGGCCTGAGCAAGGAAGAAAAGATCGGCGTAAAAGCTTGGGCCGGAGGGGAATTGAAACGGGATTTCGAGTTGGGAAAAGCGGCTTCCTCCTTTCAGCACACCTTTGTGAAAATGGCGGGCGACGACCGTGTTTTTCACGCCCGGGAAAACCTGAGAGGCCGGTTCGATCAAACCGTGGACGGTCTCCGCGACAAAACGGTCCTCAAGTTCGAATCCTCCGAGGTGCAGTCCATTGAGCTCAGCGACGGCAAAAAGACCTTGAGCCTGGCACGCAAGCAGATCCCTGTTGAAGTGGGTCAGAGCCAGGACAAAGACCCGGCTCAAAGCCAGGAACAGGCGGTGTGGGAAAGTCCTGAAGGAAAGGTCGACGAATCCAAGGTCACACAACTGCTGGGCGCTCTTTCCAACCTCAAGTGCAGCGCCTACCTCTACGACAGGAAAAAGAGCGACTTCAAAGAAGCGGTCTACACCATCAAACTCAAGGGCCTGGAAGAACATGTCCTGTCCTTTTTCAGCAAGGACGAGAAGAACAAGAATGACTATCCTGCAACTTCTTCTCAGAACGAGTCCCCTTTTCTGCTACCCGAGCACCAGGCAACGCGAATCATGCTTCCCCTGGACCAGGTCGTAAAATGAAATCTGCCTGCGGCAGATTTCATAGAGCGCCCCTTCGGGGCTTGAAGTCCAAATGAGGGAACAAGCCATCATTGACCGCCTCATAAAAAGTCCCATACCGTCATTGGTTAATCGAACAAAAAAAGTCATCGGTGCCGCTCTTCTGCTGCTCTCTGTGCTCGCATTCCTGACGGGCGAAGCAGGGGCGCTCAAGGTGCAGATCGCCGGAGACAGGCTGACCCTCGAGGCCGAAAAGGTCCCTCTCCAAGATATCCTGGCCGGACTGGAACAGGAAGGGATCAGAGCCCGCATCGACCCGCAAATCAACCCAACCGTATCGGCTTCCTTTAGGGAACGGGATGTCCAGAAGGCCCTGGAGTTTATTCTCAAGGATCTGGACTATGTGCTCCTGTGGGAGTCCGTCCAGGGGCCGGGAGGTCCGATTTCCAGGCTTTCGGAAATACAGGTTTTCAAGCCTGGCGGCAAAGATCTGATGAGGCCGCTTCGCACCAAGAGGACCCTTGCCGTAGCGCGAAACCCGGAGGATGGTTCCTACTATGTCAGGGATGAAGTCCTCCTGAAGCTCAAACCCGGCACGGATCTTCAAAAAGTTGAATCCCTCCTGGCAAAATGGGGCGGCACGGTGGTCGACAGCTACGTTGCCCTGGGGATTTACCGCATTCGCCTGCCCGAAGGGTCCGACGTGCAGGCCTTGATCAAGGAATTCCGGGAAACGCTGGGCCAGGGAAGCGCCGAGCCCAATTTCGCATATCCCATGCCGAGATCGCCGGGCGACAGTACCTTGTCTCCCGTTGACCCCACCCTTTCCCCGGGCGAAAATGCGGTTCCCGTTGCGGTCATCGACTCCGGGCTGAGCCCTCAAGTGAGAATGGACAGGCACGTGCTCGCCTCTCTGGATGCTATGAACCCGGACAGGTCGATTTCAGACGAGGAAGGTCATGGGACGCAGATGGCTCTCATTGCAGCCGGCGTTGTGAAACCTTTAGGGATGAAAGGAGACACCGAAGCACAAGCCTCCATCATCCCTATAAGGGCCTTTGACGATAACGGGTTCACGTCCAACTTCATTCTCATGCAGAGCATCGAGTTCGCCGCAAAGCACGGCGCCCGTGTCATGAGCCTGAGCTGGGGCTCGGAAACGAAAAGCGATTTCCTGGGGGAGGTCCTTGATGCGGCCTCGTCGAAGGGGCTGGTGATCGTGGCCTCCGCGGGAAACGAGCCCACGGGAGAACCTCTTTATCCGGCCGCGTATCCCAACGTCATCGGGGTCGGAGCCCTGGGGCCTGATGGAAAGGTCTGGGAAAAATCCAACCGGGGAGATTTCGTTGCCCTCTATGCTCCAGGCTTTGCTTCCATGCCGGTGGGTTACAGAGGCGAGGCAGGCATGTATGCAGGGACTTCCATTTCAGCCGCGTTTGTCGCAAACCGGATCGCTTCGATCCTTGCCCGGAACCCCGGGGCGACACGGGAGGAAATTCTCAAGGCCTTGAAGGACATGTAAGGCGCCGATTGTCACGAAAATCCTCTGGACACATGACACGACATACCCCCGAATGTTTTGTTTATCCACAGATTTCACAGATTATGTTGATTCCAAATCCCCCCAAAATCTGCGTTAATCGATGGAATCTGCGGATAGTCATTGTTTTTGTTGCGGCGATGCCGTGGGGTGTGTGGTTGCCATCAGTGATATGGAGGTTGCCCTAAAACCTGAAGCTCAGGCTCAGGCCCAGGTGACCCTGCCGGGTTGCGAGGAGGCCGAGTTTCAGGGAGTCGGGAAGCCCCTGGAGAAAGTCGTCCTTGAGTTTTCGGTTTTGTTTGTGGGCGGAGTTCACGGCGCTGTAAATGTTGCCTGTGTACCAGCCCACCTCGGCAAAGGCGAGGATGGCTCCGAGAACGTCGTTGTCGTTATGGAAGCATTCAACGGCCGCCCAGACAAAGAGACCGTTAAGGAGAAAGGCCACTGCGCCGTCCTTGTATCGATTGCAGTAAACATGACCCAGGCCGGGAAGAACACCTGCCAGGACTCCGGCCGTCGTGGGGTCCTTGTAGGGCAGGGTTTCTCCGTCCAAGCTCTTCTGCGCCAGAGCCTGGGATGAGGCAAAGAGAGGGCTGCCGGGATCCACGGTCTTGAAGGCGTCGGAAGCATCACGCCACTTCCGGGTGTGCATGCGGCACCAGCCCAGGCGATAGACGGCGCTATTTTTCAGTTCCGTTTGGGGATAGGTCTCAGCGACCTGCTGATAGTAGTACTCCGCCTCTTTGAAAATGCCCTGCCGATAATAGGATTCTCCCATCAGAAGAAGGGCCTTCCCGCCGATAAGATCTCCCGTGTAAGCCTTGTGTACAGCATCGAAGATTTTTCTGGCTGATTCAAAATCCCTCGCCTTCAAGTAGCATATTCCAATGAGAAGGCGGGCTTTGGGAACTTTTTCATGGTCGGGGAAGAAGTGGATGAATCGCTCGAATTCAACCACAGCCCTCAAGTATTCCCCTTTTTCCATGGCCTGCTCGGCAAAACGGAACTGCTCTTCACTTTCGATGATGATTTGGGCGGAATGGGAGACTGCGCTTTGCAGGAGAAGGGCAAGGACGAAGAGGGCGGGGAGCCACAACCACCTGGTATCACATCTCTTAAGTTCTGAGTCGTTTTTTGGCAATTCAACCTATGCGAAAATCAGATGGATTCTTTAATTTCGAAACTCGAATATCGAAATTCGAAACAAATTCGAATGATCTAAATACGAATGACCAAAACAATGAAAACGGGCTTGGTACCTGTTTGTTTTGGATTTTGGACATTGTCGTTTTGGCATTGTTTCGAATTTCGTGTTTCGAATTTCCGTGTCTATGAGAAGTGGGTCAAATATGGAACTTATTGCAAGATTTCAACTTGCCATATTTATGTGCAAATCTTCTGAGACACGGCACTAGTCATGTTGATTCCTGTCGGGGGAGTGCCACCAATAATCATTGTTTTCAACAGGGTCGAAGATTTTCCACTGCCCTTCCGAAAAAACAACGGGGGACACGCGGGCTTCTTCCTTTCCCTCGTGAATGAGACGGTCGACGGTCATCATCCACCCGATGAAGAAACCGTGCTTTTTCATGGCCTGGACACTGTAGGAGGAACAGGAGGGCATGCTCGGGCATCGATCCCCGTCCACAGGAGAGACGTTGTCCCTGTAGAGTCCGACAAGCCAGGTGCCGAAGTTGAATCCGGATGACCCGGTCCGATCGTCATCGGAGGTTGTCTGAATGCCGGGGTTTTCCCCATAGGCCCGTGAGGCACCACCTGGCAGTCCTGTAACGACGAGGGTCACAAACAAAAACAGGATGGGAAGCCGTAAAGATCTCATAAGGTGTCCCAAGTGATCCATTGCGGAAGATACTGGACAACGGTTCATAAGTCAAGATGATAAGTTGACAGCATCCTGGGTAACTGCTAGTCATGAAATCTGCGTCAGCAGATTTGAAGGATTCGTAAAAGGCCTCCCCACCGTCATTGCGAGGCGCGAAGCGCCCCTCCAGAGGCGGGCAAGCGTGGCAATCTCATCAAAACCGCCTATTAACGAGATTGCCCCTCGGCCGTGAGCTCGGGGCCGAACGGCTTCCACCCTCCGCAGTAGCCTGCTACGGAGGACGGGTCGCGGAGTTTATCCTGAGCCATTCGACCCTGCTCATGGCCCTGAGTAAAATCGAAGGGCCTGTCGAAGGGCTCGCAATGACAAATGACGTCTTTTCCGATTTTTTTCGAAAAAAGCAACTTTGACAAAGGGTAAACATGTATCAAGGAAAGATCATAGAATACATCGATCGCGGGGACTTCAACATTGCCCTTTGCATTCAAGATGAAGTGACGCGGCTGCATCTTCTCACGCCCACAAACCGGGAAGTGAATCTTCCTCCCAAAAGAGCCCTCCTTGTGTCCAGCGCGGCCGTCAATACCCAGGCGCCCCGTGCGGAACTGCTTCAAAAGTTGAAAAAGACAGAAGAGACGAGAACGGCCCTGAAAGAAAAGGTGGATGTCAAAGAGCTCTGGGAACTGGTCAGAGAAGAGGAAGAGAGCTTTGACCACACCTATCTTGCCCAGCTCTGTTTCGGCGATCAGGTCACGGACGACCACATTTCAGCCCTTGTCAGAGCGCTCTTCGAAGATAAAATCCTCTTCAAGATGAAAGAGAATCGGTTCTTTCCCCATCCCGAGGACAAGGTTGAGCAGATTCTCAGACAAATGGAGGAGGAGGCTCTGAAGGAGAAGAAGCTGTCCGAGGGAAGTGCGTGGCTCAAAAGCGCAATGGACGGCCTCCAGGTTGAAGCCCCGGTTTGCAGGGAGGAAATCGTTCAATCGCTCGTGGATCTAGCCCTTTATGAGGATGAAGCACCCGGCGGGAAATTCGGAAAAGAGCTGCTGCAGAGGGCGGGCGGCTACAACCCCTCCGAAGCAAGGCAAATCCTCGTCAAACTCGGCATCTGGGATGAGGATGAAAACCTTGATCTCATTCGTTTCGACATCCCCACGGCTTTCAGCGAAGAGGCGCTTCAAGAAGCGGAGGCGCTCAGGGGGACCCGAGTCGGGACAGAGCACAGAGAAGATTTGCGGGATCTTGACGTTTTCACGGTCGACGGGCCATTGACGCGGGATTTTGATGACGCCTTGAGCTGTGACGTGGAAGGGGACGCGCTCAAGATCGGAATCCACATCGCCGACGTGGCGAGTGTGGTGATGCCGGAGAGCAGGCTCGACGAAGAAGCCTCGGAGAGGGGCTCGTCCGTGTACCTGCCCTGCCTGCAAATCCCCATGCTTCCCCCGGTTCTGTCGGAGGAGGTCCTGAGCCTCAAGGAGGGATTGGACCGGCCGGCCATCTCTCTTGTGGTCACGCTGGACCGGCAGGGAAACCTCCTCGACGATCGATTCGTGCCCAGTCTTGTGAGAGTGAAAAGGCGATACACCTATGATGAGGTGAATGCCCGCTACCTTCAGGAGCCTCCCTTCGAGCCCATGCTCCAGGTGAGCCGCGCGCTACGAGAGAAGCGGGTGGAGTCCGGGGCCCTTCTCCTCACCCTTCCGGAACTTGCCATCGGCTTCAGCGAGGACGGCTCCATTTCCGTGGCGAGAGTGGATCAGGACACTCCATCACGGACATTGGTGGCGGAGTTCATGATCCTGTACAACCTGCTGGCAGGGAGATTTGCCAGAGAGCATAAAATCCCGGTCTTATTTAGAAGCCAGGAAGGACCGAATGAGCGGCTGTCTGCAGAAGGTCTGGATTACGTGTACTATGTATTCAAACAGCGCCGGAAATTGACTCCCCTCACGATCGACACGGAGGCGAAGGCCCACAGCGGATTGGGTGTGGATGTTTACACCCAGGCCAGTTCGCCGATCCGAAGATATTTCGACCTTCTCGTGCAGCGTCAACTGAGAGGGTATCTTGTCGACGGCACGCCCTGCTATACCCAGGAAGCTCTGGAGAACAAGAGAATGGCTCTTGAGACGACCCTCCGAAGCGTGGAAAGAATGAACAGGAACCGGACTCGCTACTGGCTTTACAAGTACCTGCTTCAGCACGAAGGAGAGAAGTTTCCTGCCATGGTCCTGGACGTGATGAGGAACCGATGTCGCATTTTGCTCTCGGATTTGCTCCTGATGACGGAGATGAAGAAGGAAAACGGGCAGGATTTTTCCGAAGGCCAGAGGATTCTGGTGAAGATCAAGAAGTCGGATCCGTGGCAGGATGTGCTGAAGCTGGAATACGCGGGGAATCAGTAATCAGTGAACAGTAATCAGTAATCAGTGAACAGCCGAAGGCCCTGAGCGAAGTCGAAGGGTGATCAGTAATCAGTGAGCAGTGGCGGCAGGCAGTCAGCGGATCTGCAGTTTGATCATGCCCAGTTGGAGAGAGCCTTTTTCCACCTTGCCGTCCTGCTCTCTTGATTTGACGGAGGCAAAGAGGTCTTTTACGGCTTTTTCTTCCCCGGGCTGCAGTTTGTAGCCGTTGATGTTGAGGTGAATGCCCTCGTCCGTGGAGAGGTTGGTGGAGATTTTTTCCAACCGGACGGTGTCGCTTCGCGAGAAGGAGATTTTTCCATTCGGCTTCACGAGGTGGTGGCTGTTGCCGTTCACCATGAGAACGACGTAGCTCATCTTTGGTGGGACAAGGTTCACCACCATTCTTCCGAGAATGTTTTCTCCCCGGCCTGCGATGATTTCATAAGCGCCTCCTTTTCCGTCCAGAGAGAAGCGCTCGATCATATCCGTTCCCGTATTGACCACATAGCCCCTGTCTTCTCCGGTGTTATTGGCCAGGTCCCCCACGAAACCTTTGAAATTGACTTTGATCCCCGATGATTCAGGAGGCCGAGGCAGCACATCAATGATTTTCAATGCATCGCCGCTCACCAGGTCCAGGCTCTCTCCATTCGCAACAAGGAGGCGATGGCCCTTGGCTTCGATGATGAAATAGTCAAAGTTCCCGGGAATCGCGTGCCTGCCTTTTTCTTCCGGGATCTTTTCGGAAACCCGGATCGGGATCTCGGCAAATTGCTCATTGTCCTTTCGGACGACGATGGATGTGTCTGAGAAAATCGCGAAGTCTTTGCGGAAATCATTGATCCCGCCGTAACCAAGGATGTCGATGCTTAATCCCCTTTCATAGTTCGCCTCGATGTGCATCACATTGATGGAGTCACCCGCTCGCATTTCGAGGATTTGGGTTGCCTCCAAAACAACCGGTCTTTGACCGCTGACAGAAACCACCAGGTACTTCAAAGCGGGGGAATCGAGGTTGAGCCCCGGGGATTCGGGAATGATTCCGAAGTGCTTCATGAAAGCATTGATGACCAGGTTATGGAATTGCACTTTCAAATCCACGGAGGGCAGGAACTTGGAGGTTTCCACGCCGAAAGCAGGGATATGGTGCCTGGTAAGGGCATAGTAGGTTGCCGAGCCTTTCTGTTCACCGTGGGGACTGTCCGGTTCGTCCGTCCGGGTGTTGTTGAAATGGAACTTGTAAAGATCGTACTTGATCTGCCTGTTGACCTGGGTGCAGATCTTTCTGGCCATTTCTCCGAGCTTGAGGACCTTGTTTTTCCCCGGAACACGATACTCCTCGTAGTCCGCAATGACGCACTGGCCGAAACGGTCCGGATTGCGCCACTTGTCGATATAGGTAGGGTGGAAATAGCCGGCTCCGTCATGGAGGTTGAGGAGATAGTCGCTCTCGGCGATGAGTTTTTTCAAGATGGTGACGATCTTGTCCTCCATGCTGTATTCATTTTCTTCATGAGCGAACTTTCGATTCATGTCCCCGTTGGGAGCCCTCTCGTTCGTGATGATGGAATAGAAGTTGGCCCGGGGGACCACGATGAGATTTCCTTTTTCAAGGCTCATGTCCGCGTAAAGATCTGCGGAGAGGAAGCCGCCGGGCTCATTTCCCTGGATGCCGCCGATCAGCATGAGGGTCGGACCGGGTTTCTTGCCACGGATTTTATAAATGCTCAATTCATAAGCCGTGTTAGGAAAATGAATCACGTGCTCCCTTTTCGAAAGAGCCTGGGAGGGGAAGATCAGACAACCCAAGAGGGTCCCTGTCAGAAGCAGAATGATGAAAGCCTGCGGTTTATGGAGCAACATGGATTTCAAAGTCCTTGCGCAACATGATGTTTCCGGTCTGATCGTAAACAAGAATGTCCAAAATCGTAGGAGCATCCTGCCCGGAGCCCACCGTGAGCTTTCCTTGAATGGGCTTGAATCGTTGAATGAGAAACAGTTGCCCTCGCTTAAAGTTCTCCGGGAGGCCGTTGACAAGCTTTACCTGGGGATACATCCACTCTTGCCGGGGAGGCGATCCCTGGTTTTTTGCCATGATGTAGACGTAGCCCCCTATGCCGGCATCCCCGGGAAGGAGATTGACAAGCTTGAAATTGACGACGAGCTTTCCCCCTTGTTTCTCAACGACGAGTTCCTCGACGGAGATCGTCGCTTGATTTTGCTCCGGCCCCTTTTCTTCGGAAGGTTTCCGCGAAACGACTTCAGCCCGCTTCTCGGGGGATTTGGCCGGCTCAGCGGCCTGTTCAGCCGGCTTCTCCATTTGAAGAATGTAATCTTCAAGAAACATGATGTGCTCTTTGGATCTGGAAAGGGTATTGGTGCTTCGAAGAAGATCTCTTTCCAGGCGTTCTATGCTCTCCCTTTGAACCACGCTTTCGTTGCGAAGCTCAAAGTAGCGATTAACCAGGTAGACAGAGAATGGCACATAGGCTGCGAAAAAAAGGGCCGCCCAGAAGAAAAGCCGGCGAGAGATCTTAAAGGAACGGACCTTGCCCACCCTCCCCATGACCATGATGGTGAAGGATCGCTCATGGGTTCGTTTTTTTCTTACAGGCGGGACTGCTTGTCCAGGGGATGCCATTCTTCCTCTTTGATTTTCCAGGTCTTACCTCGCTTAACAAGCAACAGGTTCTTCATGCCCTCATCCCGATAATCATCGGCCTCATACGTCTGCCTGAAGCTGGCGGTTGCCACGAAAGGCGAAGCCTGTTCGATTTTCAAGTCCTGAATGTTTACAACAATGGATCGGTATTTGCCGTTCAGTTTCTCTTTATGGGCCTTCCAGGCCGTCCGATTCATGCCGGCCGATTGAAACTCCGCGTCATAGCAGGACAGGTAGTCGCCGAGAACTTTTCCTTCCCAGGCTTTTTCCCAGCGGGCCAGGAACGCTCTGATTTCCGTCATGTCGCTCGTGGCCCAACGGTCTTGAGGTTTCACCTCAGGGGCGGGAGGAGCCGGCGCCGCAGGGGGAGGGGCGGGTTCCGCCTTGGCTACGACCGGCATGATCTCGGCGCTTTCAAAGTACTCTCCGATGATCTTCCATTCTTCACTGTTCTGGCGAAAGTAAAGGATCTTCCTCCCTGTGCTGTCAAAGTGCTCGTTGCTGTAACCCTGAATAAAGGAGGCCATGACGAGACCGTCATTTTTGAGAACGCGCAGGTTCTGAATTTTCACGCTGATCCTTTTGTATTGCTTTGCGAGACGCGCTTTGTAAGCCCTCCACTGTTGCCAGCTCTTTCCCGAGGAACGGAAACCCGAGCTGTAAGCGGACATGTACTTGTCGATGTCCTTTTGCTCCCATCCGCTTCTCCATGTTTCGATCACCTGGAGAAGTTTCTTCCGCTCTCTTTCCAGCTCCGAAGGTCTGACCATTTCAATCCTGGAAACGATCACCACCGGGGTGTCTGCAACGCGCATGATCGGGATGAGATCTTCCATGTCCTCATTGACCAGGGCCACGCAGCCGTTCGTGTCTCTCGGTTTCAAAGGCTTGTTCAACCCATGAAACCAGATTCCGTAGCCGCCCTTTCCATCCATTTTGTCCACGTTGTTGGGGTAGTCCAGGGCAAACGCCTTGATTCCATAGATGGGAGCAAGCTCTCTCTGATTGTATTCGCGGGTGATAAAGTAGATTCCTTCAGGCGTCTTTCGATCATTCTGCTTCAGCTTGGGGCCTTCGTTTTCACCGGTGGAGCAGGTGTAGGTCTTGTACGGCGCGTAGGGGTTCCCTTTGTGGTAGACCAATACCTTCTGAAGGGATTTGTCTACGATAATGACGTACGGAGAGCCTGTGTCGGACCACTTGAGAATGGGGGCAGGAACTTTGTCCGCCGAAGGGTTGGCGGCTCCGGCGGCAGCAGGACCGAGCCACAGTGCCAAAAATAAAAAGAGAACAAAGAAAATGGATTTCAAAGACGGCCTGGAAAAATAAGGTCTTCCTGTCATGGCTGCTCTTTTTTGACCTCCCTTGAAATAGTCTGCAGCGAACTCAGGCGAAAAGCCGATGCGCCATCATTCAAAAACCCTCTTGAACACGTCATCCACGTGCTTGAGGTGGTAATCAAGACTGAAAAGATCCTCCAGCTCCTTTTCACTCAGGTGCTTTCTGATTTCCGGATCTTCCATGAGGAGGGTTTTGAACTCCTTTCCGGTCTCCCACACCTTCATGGCGTTTCTTTGAACCAGTTCATAGGCTTCCTGTCTGCCGAGCCCGATGGTGCTCAGCTTGAGGAGAATCTGTTGAGAGTAGATGAGGCCCTTGAGCCTGTTCAGGTTTTCGCGCATCCGCTCGGGATAGACCGCCAAGGTCTTCACCATGCGGGTGAGCCTTTGGAGCATGTAGTCGACGAGAATGGTGCTGTCGGGTCCGATCACTCTTTCCACCGAGGAATGGCTGATATCCCTTTCATGCCACAGGGCCATGTTCTCCATGCCCGCAAGGGCATAAGAACGGACAAGCCGGGCAAGGCCGGAGATATTCTCGGCGCCGATCGGGTTTTTCTTGTGAGGCATGGCGGATGAGCCCTTCTGCCCTTTTTCAAAAGCCTCCTCCGCTTCGAGCACTTCCGTTCGCTGCAGGTGCCGGATCTCGACCGCTATCTTTTCCATGGTTCCCGCGAGGACGGCCAGGGCATTGAAGTACTGTGCATGGCGGTCGCGCTGCAGGATCTGGGTGGATGCTTCCGCGGGTTTCAAACCGAGTTGCTTGCAGACAAACGCTTCGACATCGGGAGACACGTTGGCAAAGGTGCCGACCGCACCGGAGAGTTTTCCGTAACTGATGACATCCAATGCCTCTTCGAGCCGTCGCAGGTTTCTTTTTAGCTCGGCGTACCATACGGCAAGCTTGAAACCAAATGTGATGGGCTCGGCATGGATCCCGTGAGATCGACCGATCATGACCGTGTGCTTGTGCTCATAAGCCTTGTCTTTGATGACGGCCATGAAGCCTTTGACGTTTTGGATGATGAGGGTCATGGCCTCCTTGAGCAGAAGGGCGAAGCTCGTGTCCAGAATATCGGATGAGGTCAGGCCCATGTGGATGAACCGGCCGTCGGGGCCCACGAATTCTTCCACATTGGTGAGGAAAGCGATGACATCGTGTTTGGTTTGTTCTTCGATTGCCAGAATGCGATCGACGGAAAAACGGGCTTTGTTCTTGATGTTGTCGAGAGATTCTTCGGGGATCAGGCCTTGCCGGGCCATGCCCTCACAGGCTGCAATTTCAACCTCCAGCCACTTGGCGAAACGGTTCTCATCCTCCCAAATTCGGCCCATCTCCGGGCGGGTATACCTTTTGATCACGTTGCCTTATCCTTTTTTTGACAACCCTTTACAGGAAAAACGATGAAACAGTCAAGAAATCAAAGCCCTATATGAGAAGAGCCGATAACGTGAGCCCTCGCCGTAAAGGGTGTAACCATTTCATTCTCATAGAGAAATAGAGCGTTTCATCATGATTGCAATAATTATAGTCTATTTTATGTTATTTATTATTAAAAGATACTCAGTAGAATGTCAAGCTAATTAATAAAACTCATTTGGTCTGAATAAGAGAAAAAATAGAGAGCCTCCTTTTCTGAACCAGGAGATCCCTCGCTTTGCTCGGGACAGTGCGCTGCACTGGATTGCCACGGCGTTTCGCGCCTCGCAATGACGGTGTGGGACTTTTTACGGATCCGTCTTTTCTGAAAAACACGAACAACAATAAATCGTTTCTTTCACTTTGCCAGTTGCCAGAAGGCCGGAAAGTGGTATATGAATATTGTTTTGAATTTTAGGGTAAAGACTTTTTTGATCAGGGAGGAAGACCATGGCATTCAACCTCAAGGGAAGACATCTTTTGACTTTGAAGGACTATTCTCCGCAGGAAATCGAATTCCTGCTCAACCTTTCCATCAAGCTGAAGCAGGACAAGTATGCAGGCATCAGAGCCAGGAACCTGGATGGGAAGAACATCGCGCTCATCTTTGAAAAACCCTCGACAAGGACCCGGTGCGCTTTCGTGGTCGCCTGCACGGACGAGGGAGCCCACCCCGAATACCTGGGAATTCAGGACATCCAGTTCGGGAAGAAAGAAACCGTGAAGGATACGGCCAGGGTTCTTGGACGGATGTTTGACGGTATTCAGTTCAGGGGGTTCAAACACGAGACCGTGGAAGAACTCGGCCGGTATGCAGGGGTCCCGGTGTGGAACGGCCTCACGGACAGGTTTCACCCGACCCAGGCCCTGGCAGATCTCATGACCGTCATGGAGTGCAAGGGGACCTTTAAAGGCATCAAATTCGCCTATGTGGGCGACGGCCGAAGCAATGTGGCCAACTCCCTTCTCGTGATCGCCTCCAAGCTGGGGGTGGATTTCAGGATTGTGTCTTCGGAGACTCTGTTTCCGGAAAAAGAGCTGGTCAAACAGGCCAAGGCGTTTGCAGGGGAAAGCAAAGCGAAAATCACCCTCACCGCAGAGGTGGACAAGGGGGTCAAGGGCGCCGACGTGATCTACACGGATGTGTGGGCCTCCATGGGCGAGGAGAGTAAAATTTCGGAACGGATTCAACTCCTCAAACCCTACCAGGTCAACCGGGCCATGATCGAGAAGACGGGGAATCCGGATGTGATCTTCCTTCACTGCCTGCCGAGCTTTCACAACACGGACACGGAGATGTCAAAAAAGATTCCCGATATCTGCGAAGTGACCGATGAGGTGTTCGAGAGCAAGCACTCGAGGGTCTTTGACCAGGCGGAGAATCGCGTGCACACCATCAAGGCGGTCATGGTGGCCACCCTTGGATGAAATCTGCGTGCGCAGATTTCATAAAACGCCCCTTCGGGGCTTTTTCCCGAGGCGGGAGAGAACTGAAATCCGATGAATTCGGATTACAGAAGTATGAAAGGGCATGTTTCCATGAAAGAGAAAGTGGTACTGGCTTATTCAGGCGGACTGGATACCTCGGTGATCCTCAAGTGGCTCATCGACAAGGGATACGACGTGGTTGCCTACATCGCGGATGTGGGGCAGGCGGATGATTTTGATGCGGCCCGCAAGAAGGCCGATAAGGTGGGGGCAAGCGGGATCTATGTGGAGGACCTCAAGAAGGAATTCGTGACGGATTTCATCTTCCCGGCTATCAAGGCCAACGCGGTCTACGAGGGAAAATATCTCCTCGGCACCTCGCTGGCAAGGCCCCTGATTGCAAAACGGCAGATCGAGATCGCCCGCAAGGAAGGAACAAACATCGTGGCCCACGGCGCCACGGGCAAGGGCAATGATCAGGTGCGATTCGAGATGAGCTATCACGTGCTCATGCCCGATGTGAAAATCATCAGCCCGTGGAAGGATGAGGAGTATCTGAGCACCTTTCAGGGTCGATCGGACATGATTCGCTATGCCAAAGAAAAGGGGATTCCCGTGCCCGCCACCACGGAGAAACCCTACAGCATGGACGAGAACCTCCTGCACATCAGCTACGAGGCAGGCGTCCTGGAGGATCCCAGGTTCGAACCCCGCAAGGACATGTTCCTGAAGACCCGTGATCCCCAGGATGCGCCGGACAAAGCCGAAGAAATCATGATCCAGTTCAAGCAGGGGGTTCCTGTGATGGTGCAGAACCTCTTGGACGGCGCGGTGAAATCGGATCCCCTGGAGCTGTTTGAGTATCTCAACATGGTGGCCGGGAGAAACGGCGTCGGCCGGGTGGACATGGTGGAAAACCGTTTCGTAGGCATGAAATCACGGGGCGTGTATGAAACGCCGGGCGGCACCATCCTGATCCAGGCTCACCTGGATTTGGAAGGGCTCACCATGGATCGGGAAGTCAAGCTCATCAGGGACAGCCTCATTCCCAAGTATGCCCAGCTCATCTACTTCGGGTTCTGGTACAGCCCGGAAATGGAAGTGCTCACCGCGCTCATGGACAAGGCCCAGGAACATGTCTCAGGCAAGGTCTATCTCAATCTGTACAAGGGAAACGTCATCATCAAAGGCAGGGAATCGGAAGAGTCCCTTTACGATCAGGATATTGCGTCCATGGACATCCACGGCGGCTACGACCAGAAGGACGCCGTTGGGTTCATCCGGCTCAACGCCTTGAGGTTGAAGGCAAGCGCAAGGCGGATGAAACAAGGACAGTAAGCAGTATGCAGTAAGCAGTAGGCAGGATGAAAAAGGGGGGTATGCAGTAAGAACCACTGCTTACTGCTTACTTCCTACTGCCTGCTTTTTATGGCGGTGGCCAGGAAATTTCCTCTTCCGGCCTTGCTCCTGAGCGTTTCTCCCTCCACGATCACCTCACCTCGTTGCATCACCATCGCAGGCGCTCCAAGACACTCGAACCCTTCGTAAAGGGTGTAGGACGCATTCGAGTGCTGGGCCTTTTGGGTGATCCTCTGTTTCCTGGAAGGATCGAAGACCACGAGGTCTGCGTCCGATCCCTTCTGAAGGATTCCCTTCTGAGGGAAAAGGCCGAATATCCTGGCAGGCGTTTCGCTCATGGCCCGCACCAGGGTGCAGAGATCGAGCCGTCCCTCGTTCACGCCCCGCTGGTAGGTCACGGCGAACAGGGTCTCGCAGGAGGGAGAGCCGAAGGGGGCCTCGAAAAAGTCGTCATCTATTTTCTTGTCCTTAGGGGCGTGGTCGCTGGCGATCACATCAATGAGCCCTGTCTTGAGGGCCTGCCAGAGGGCCTCGTTGTCCTGCACGGTCCTCAAGGGCGGCCCGATCTTTGCCAGGGGTCCCTTTTCCTGGAGATCCTTGTCCGACAGGCAGAGGTACTGGGGGCACGTTTCCGTGTACACGGTCCTGCCCCTGTCCCTGGCCCACTTGATGGGCTCCAGGGCCTGGCGGGCGCTCACGTGAACGATGTAAAGCGGGCAGTTCATGACTTCGGCAATGGAAATGGCCCGGTAGGAGGCATCGGCTTCAAGGATGCCGGGTCTCACCTTCAGAAAGACTTCCTTCTGGGGCTGGTCCCGGTACTTGTCTTCCAGAAAATCGATGGACAACCCGTCCTCGGCGTGAACCATGGCCAGGCCGCCGAGCTGAGCGATGACGTCCATGGCCTTGGCCAGGTAGTAGTCGTCGGTCATCCATTTCAATTTCGCGTAAGTCATGAACATCTTGAAGGACGTCACACCCATCTTAAAGCACTGAGGAATGTCCTTGATCTGGTTCTGCGCATCGAACATGGCCCCGTGGATGGCAAAATCCGTGTAGGAGGTCTTCTTGCCCTCGTCGATGAACTGCTTCACCGTTTCAGCCAGCTTCATGCCCGGCCGCGCATAGGCGTAGTGGATCAAGGTGGTGATGCCGCCGAAGGCGCCCAAGACGGAGCAGTTTTCGATGGTATCCACATAGACCGGATGGACGTGCACATCGATGAGCCCGGGAAGGACATATTTCCCCGTGGCGTCCACCACGTTCTTGGCGCTGCCCGGGCTCATGCCGGATGCCATCCTGGCAATTTTGCCGGCCGTGACGGCCACGTCCAGCTTCTTGATGCTTTTTGGGCCGACCACCAGGCCGTTCTTGATCAGACAATCATAGGTCTCTTTCATGATTCCTACCTCTTGTTCCACTCGGGGAAGGGATAGACGAGCTCGGCATTCTTCGCGTCAGGAGGAAAAACGACCTTCACGTCCCCGTTGAGCACCTGGACGACGGAGCTGTGGATTTCAATGTTCTGGCCTTGCGGGTTCCAGGCCATGGGGCCCCACACGGTGGTGATCTTCATGGCTTTTAGGGTCTCCGTCACCTTGTCCGTGTCGAGGGTTCCGGCTTTTTGAATGGCCGCGGCCAACACGGTCCCTGCCACCGAAGCAGAGGTGGGGTGGTAGCTCGGGACGTAGCCGAAGCGTTCTTCCATTTTCTTCGAAAATTCGGCCGGAGTTCCCCAGAAGGCGCCGTTCCACTTTGCGTAGGGAGTCCACCACTCACACCCTGTGACGTAGTCTCCGTCCTTGCCGAGATTGCTCACATAGGCCGGAAGCTGGGGTCCCACAGACACACCGAGGATTTTTACATCAAAGTTAAGCTCCTTCATCTGTTTGACGATGAGCACGCAATCGTTGAAGTAGGTGCCTCCCAGCAGCATGTCCGGTTTCTTGGCCTTGGCCGCCAGCAGGATGGAAGAAAGGTCCTTGACGTCCTTGGGGTAGGTTCCCGCATAGACCACGTCGAGGTTCCTCTCTTTGCAGTAGTCCCTGGCCCCGGCGCCGCAGTATTCGGGGAAGAGGTCGTCCGCCCAGATCACGGCAACGGTTTTGACCTTGGGATTTACCTGCTGGGACATGTCGACGATGGGCCGGAGGTAGAAGGTCGCAGGGGGGAGGATGGAGACAATGTACTTGAAGCCCCTCTCGTAGATCTTGTTCGCGTTGGCCTGGCACGCGACGGTCAGCACGCGGTATTTCTCCCCGATGGCGCTGGTGGCAAGCGTTATCCCGCTGCCGTAAGGGCCGAGGAGAAACTGTACCTTGTCCTCTGTAATCAACTTCTCCGTGAGTTTGGCGCCTGTCTGGGGGTCACCTTTGTCGTCGTAGAAGACAATTTCCACTTTGTACACATCGTTTCCGACCTTGATGCCGCCCCGTTTGTTCACCTCCTCCATCCAGAGGGTGTAGCCGTCTTTCACATAGCTCCCCTCTTTGGCAAGCCTTCCTGTCATGCTCACGGAAGCCCCCAATTTGAGAACCTTCTCCGCTGCCAGGGCCTCGGATGCAACCAGGCCGGCACCGAAAACCAAAACCAAACAAACCAAACACCATCTTTTCATTTTCTCCCTCCTGTCCCATTCTTGCTATCATGATTGACGGTTTTGCAAAAAGTCCTAAAGACTTCGATTTGTCATTGCGAGCGAAGCGCGGCAATCTCGTAACTATCCGGTTGTTCATGAGATTGCCACGCTTGCCCGCCTCTGGAGGGGCGCTTCGCGCCTCGCAATGACGGGTCGGGACTTTTTACCGTGAAAATCCCCCCTGCCCCCCTTTACTAAAGGGGGGAATGAAGCGGCACCTTATTAAACCTCCCCCTTTGGAAAAGGGGGATCGAGGGGGATTTTTATACGCCTCAGGCGTATTCATGGGCGCGGGCGACCCTTGTGAGGGCCATCAGGGTTTACGAATCCATCAAGATTGATCAAGTCGTAAAAAGCCGCCACCCCGTTGAACGTCGTGCCCCTGCAGCGCCGGGGTCCCGAACCGCTGTCTTTCCTGGATTCCCCGGTCAAGCCGGGGAATGACGAAAAGGGACGGGTTTCCTAAATGCCGAGGTAGGCCTCCCGGACCTTGTCGTCTTTCAAAAGGTTTCTTGAAGAATCCTCCGCCACGATTCTCCCGGTTTCTATGATGTAGCCTCTCCCGGCCAGTTCAAAGGCGATCTGCACATCCTGCTCCACAAGAAAAATGGAGATAGCCCGTTCGCGGTGGATCGTCCTGATGGTTTCAGTCAGGCGGTCCACAATGACGGGGGCCAGGCCCAGAGAGAGTTCGTCTATGAGAAAGAGCTGAGGGTTCGCCATCAGCCCGCGGGCGATAGCGCACATCTGCTGTTCCCCGCCGGACAGGGTGCCGGCAACCTGGGTTCGTCTTTCCTTCAGGATAGGAAGAAGCTCGTAGATCCACGCCATGTCTTTTTCCACACCCGCCCCGTCGGCCCGGGTGAAAGCTCCCATGCGCAGGTTCTCTTCTACGGTCATGGCATGGAAGATTTCTCTTCCCTCCGGCACCATGGAGATGCCCAGCTTGATGCGATCCTGGCTCTGCAGGTCGGAGACGGGCCGTCCCCTAAAAAGGATTTCTCCGGACCGCAGTTTCAAGAGCCCCACGAGGGAGCGCATCAGGGTGGTCTTCCCCGCCCCGTTCGAACCGGCCAGGGCCACGATCTCCCCTTCCTCAATCTTCAGGTTGATGTCCCAGAGAATCTGAATGTCGCCGTAGGCCGCATTCAAGGCCCTTGTTTCAAGCAGTGGTATCATGCGGTTTTGGCCCTCTGCTTGGCGTACCTTTCTCCCAGGTAGGCCTTGATGACGTTCTCGTCCTGGACGATCTTTTCAGGAATCTCTTCGGCGATTTTCTGGCCGTGGTGAAGCACCATGACTCTGTGGGAAATCCCCATCAGGGCCTTCATGACATGTTCGATCACCAGCAGGGTCTTGTCCAGCTCCCGGTTGATCTGCTGGACGAGGGCCATCATTTCTTCGATGTCCTTGGTGTTCAACCCGGCCATGACCTCGTCGAGCATGAGAAGCTCCGGCTCCATGGCCAGGGTCTTGGCGAGATCCATCCTCTTTCTGTGGGAAATGTTGATTTCGTTCACTTCCGCGTTCTTGTACTGGCCGAGGTTCACAAACTCCAGCCACCTCTCAGCGTCTTGAAAAGCTGTCTTGATGTCTTTTTCGTGACTGCCTTTGCCGAAGAGGGCGCCGATGGCTACGTTCTCCCTCACCGTCATGCCGGGAAAGGGCTGAACGATTTGAAAGGTTCGGGCGATCCCCAGTTTGACCGCCTTGGGAGGGCTCAAGTTCGTGATGTCCTCTCCCTTGAAAAAAACCTGTCCGGACGTGGCAGGAAAAACCCCGGTGATCACGTTGACGAGGGTGGTCTTGCCCGCGCCGTTCGGCCCGATGAGCCCGAGGATCTCGCCCCTCTCAACGCCGAAGTCCACCTGATCGACCGCGGGCAGGCCTCCGAAGTGTTTGGAAAGCTTCTTCCCCTGGATCAAAAGCATAGGGCCGTCCTCATATGCTCCGCTCCTTGAGGTTGGAGAGGAGCGCGGACAAAGAGTAACGTTTGCGGAAGAGCTCCATCATCCCGGAAGGAAGGAAGAGAATGACCAGGACGATGATGGCGCCGAAAATGAGCATGTGAACCCGCAGGAATTCTCCCCAGACCAGCTCGGAAATCAACTCCAAAACCGCAGCGCCTAGGACCGGCCCGAGCACGGTGCCGCCGCCGCCCAGGAGCATCATGACAAAGGCCTTCACCGCGATCATGATGTCAAACACATTGGCCGGCTCAATAAAGGTGAACCAGTAAGCGTAGAGCCCTCCTACGAGGCCGGTGAAAAAGGCCGACAGCGCCCACGCCAGGACCTTGTAGTAAGTCGTTCGGATGCCCGACATCTGGGCCGCGTCCTCGTTGGCCCGGATAGCCCTCAGGGCATAACCGACCCGGTTCTTGGAAACCACGTAGGACGTGAGAAAGCAGGCCAGGAGAATGGCGAACATGATGAAATAGACCAGGTTGTTGAAGGCGGAGATGCTCAGGGAGGTGAGGGGGAGGGTGATGCCCATGCCTCCTTCGGTCAGATCCCTGTAAATCAGCGTGAATTGCTTGGTCGCCTCGTTCACACCCAGGGTGGCAATGGCGAAGTAGTGCCCCCTCAGTCGCAGGATGGGCAGGCCCAAAAGCACGGCGTAGAGGGAAGAAAGAAGCCCCCCTGCGACGATGCCTATCCACCAGGGAATCCCGGCTTTGACCATCAGGATGGCCGTGGTGTAGGCTCCGATTCCCATGAACACCACATTGCCGAAGGCGGCATAGCCGGCGAAGCCGGCGATGAAATTCAGGGCGAGGGTGATGGTGGCAAACATCATGATCCCTGTAGCGACCCTCAGCCAATAGCCTCCGATCAGGAAGGGGAAGAGCGTCAATCCCAGGCAGATCAGGAAAAAGGCGATGATGGTTTTCTTGGATTCTTGCACCATAGGCTTTGCGTTCGGTTACTTCGTCCCCATGATTCCCTTGGGCCTGAAAATGAGGACCAGGACCAAGATGATGAAACCGAAGATCTCCTGGGCCCGGGGATCGAAAAGGGTGGCCCCGAGCGTTTCAGCGACTCCGAGGGCGATGCCTCCCACGATGGCGCCCATGACCGTTCCCAACCCTCCGAGGACACAGATCACAAAAGCTTTTCCGATGAGATACCCGCCGTCAAAGGGCGTGAAGGTCTGAAGGGTAGCGTACATACATCCGCAGGCCCCTGCCAGGGCCGCGCTGATCCCCATGGTGATCCCGTAGATCCTGGGGACGTTGACGCCGCAGATCCGTGCCGCGTCCCGGTTCAAGGCCGTGGCCCGTATGGCGTTGCCGATCTTGGTGCGCGTCGTGTACAGGTAGAGGGCCACGGTGAGCAGGATGGAGATCAGAAAGATCGCCAGCCTGACATAGGGAATGACGACCCCTCCGATCTCGAAGTTGGACCCTGCGTAGGACGTGGTTACGGAGCGGTAGTCTCCGGTGAAGATCACGAGAAGAAGGTTGATCACCACCTGATCCATCCCGAAGGTGAGGATGAGGCTGATGAAGACGCCTGCGCGGACGACGAAATTCACGAGATATCTCTGGAGATAGAATCCGAAAAAGAAAAGGACAAAGGCGGCCACGGGGATCGAGAGAAAGGGATCGAGGTTAATGGTTTGAAAAAGCAGGAAGGCGATGTAGGCGCCCATGACGATCATGGTGCCATGAACGATATTGATCACGTCCATGACCCCCCAGACGAGAGAAAAACCAAGAGCAACCACTGCGTAAAGGGAACCCAGGATGATGCCGTTCACCAAAACCTGAATGATCACCGGGCCACCTCCTCGCGCCACAGACGCAGTGGTTGGGGTGCAAAACCTTTCCTCGTAGACGCTTGTCCAGGATGAAAAAACAGGGTTCCAGGTATAGATTTGGAACGATAGGTTGTCAACATTTTTCTTGACCGGCACATGATGGAATCCGGGTCCCCGGGCGTCCCTCTTGGCGGGAACCAACCCTCTTCCTCTCCCCCATATGGTTGGGGAGAGGGCCGATTTAACGCTTTACAGAAATCCCGGATTGTGATTGTATGGCCCGGAACGGAAGCAGCCTTGCAACGTCCTCGCCGCAAAAGGTTACGCGCCATGGAACCAAGAGCCCTGCACATCCCGGACTGCGTGCCCACGCCGAACCCTTTCCTTTTTTTCCGTGAAGTATCAAACCATAGAATCGAAAGAAGGAGGTCAACCCATGTCCGTCAGTCATTTTGATGACATTGAAAGGAAGATCTGGGAAGAAGAGAAAAGATATCTCATGAAACACATTTCCCTGAGCCTGGTTCGGGGCAAGGCCCTCAAGACCGGGGACTATACCCTCGCTTCGGGCAAGAAGAGCCCCTATTACGTCGATCTACGCCAGTCCATCTCCGACCCCATTGCCATGGACTGGATTGCCAACGCACTGGCCCGCATCGTGGCCAACGAAATCGGCAGGGGAAAGGTGGACAAGATTATGGGCGTTCCCACGGCAGGGGTCCCCTTTGCCACCCTGGTCAGTCAGAAGCTGGCCATTCCCATGCTCTACTACCGAAAGGAAAGAAAAGAGCACGGCGTACGAAAAAAGATCGAAGGAGACATGGAGCGAAACGACCGGATCGTCATGATCGACGACTTGATCACCACCGGGCAGAGCGTGATCGAGGCGGCCGTGGCCGCCAGGGACCAGGGGGGCATCGTGAGCGAACTGGTGGTGCTTCTCGATCGGGAGCAGGGAGGAAAGGAGTACCTGCGGGCCCAGAATATCGAGCCCCATGTCCTCTTCAATATCTCCGAGGCGTTCGGGTGGTTAAACGAGGTGGAGCTGATCAGTCCCAACGATTATCAGACGATCATGGCCTACATCGAGGCGGAGAAGCACCAGGCAACCAGCGGGGAGAACCAAAAGGGGGCTGTGTGAGCAAGGGGACGTTCATTCCTCGGTTTGACAGAAATAAGCACGCCTCACCATGTCCGAGCCCATGAGCGTCCGGGCGGGGCCTTCTGCGATGATCCGGCCCTTTTGGAGCACGTAGCCCTGGTCCGCCACGGAGAGGGCCCTGGCTGCGTTCTGCTCGATGAGGAGAATCGAGATCCGTTCCTCCCGGTGAATGCGGCCGATGGTCACGAAGAACTCCTGCACGAGCTTAGGGGCCAGGCCCAGGGAGGGTTCGTCGAGAAGGAGGATTTTCGGCCTTCCCATGATGCCCCGGCCGATGCTCAGCATGCTCTGTTCACCGCCGCTCAAGGTCCCTGCTGTTTGGTCGGCTCTTTTCGCCAGGACCGGAAAAAGGTTGAAAACCCTCTCCAGCCTGGCCACCCTGTCTTTTTGATCCCTCACAAAGTAGGCGCCCAGCTTGAGGTTTTCGAGCACGGTCATCTTGGGAAACAGCCTTCGCCCCTCGGGCACGACGGCAATGCCCAGCTCGATGATCCGGTTTGTTTGAAGACCTCCGACCGGTTTGTCCTCGAAATAGATCATGCCCCTGGTCGGTTTCACGAGGCCGATGATGGTCTTCACCGTCGTTGACTTGCCGGCCCCGTTGCTCCCCAACAGACAGACGAGGCTTTCCTTCCCGATGGACAGGGACACATCGCGCAACATGGGGACACGGTCATATTCCGTGGAAACGTGGTCGAGCTTCAGCATGAGGCCTCTCCCAGATAGGCTTCCAGCACGGCAGGCTCCTGGCAGATCACGGCAAAGGCCCCCTCCGCAATCTTCTGACCGTGGTTGATCACGATGACCCGGTCGGCGATGTTCCTGATCACATTCATGTCGTGCTCGATGACGATGATGGCGATCTCGGCCTTTCGCTTCTGGATCTTCCGGATGTCCTCCATGAGCTGCCGCGTTTCCTCGGGGTCCATTCCCGCGGCCGGCTCGTCCAGGAGGAGCAGGAGAGGGTCTGAGGCAAGGGCCCGGCAGATTTCGAGTTTTCTCCGGTGGGCCTGGGGCAGTTCGATCGCCTTCTTGTAGCGATCCTCCACCAGGTCGCGGCTGAAGAATTCCAGCAGGTCCAAAGCCTCCCTGGCCGCCTCCCGGAGTTCCCGGCCCGCAAATCCGCTCCTGAAAACAGCATGGTACCACTGGGATCGCTGTTTGTGATGCATGCCGATGATCACATTGTCCAGGACGCTCAGATTGGAGAAGAGGCGGTTATTTTGAAAGGTGCGGGCCACCCCCTTCCGCAGCATGCGAAAGGGAGGAATGCCCACCACGCTTGCGCCCTGAAAAAGGACACTCCCGGATGTGGGTTTGTAGATGCCGGTGATCAAATTGAGGAACGTCGTTTTCCCTGAGCCGTTGGGACCGATCAGCCCGAGGATTTCTCCCGGCCGGATCCAGGCATCCAGGTCTTTGATGGCCACGAGGCCGCCGAATCGGATGGTGAGCGCCTTGGTCTCCAGCAAATGGGGCAGGGTCGATTCCACGGGTCAGTACCTTCTCAGTTTCTGGGGAAAAAGACCCTGGGGCCGGAAAACCAGGGTGGCGATCACAATGACTCCGAACATGAGCAACCGGAATTCGTTGAAGAGCCGGAATTTTTCCGGCAAAAGGGTCAACAGCACGGCCCCGAAGATCACGCCGTAAACATTGTCCATGCCGCCGAGAATCACCATGGTGACCACCACCACGGAGAGCATGAACTGGAAATTCTCAGGAGAAATGAAGCCGATGTAATGGGCATACACGGCGCCGGTGACGCCGTCCATGAAACAGTTGATGCAGAAGGAAAGGATCTTGTAATTCGACACGTTGATCCCGGCGCATCGTGCGGCGATCTCGTCTTCCCGGATGGCGTTCCAGGTGAGCCCTGTTCGAGAGAAGCTGAGGCGCCGGGAAACCACGGTGTACAGGAATACGAAAAATAGGACCAGGTAATAGTAGTTGGCGTGAAAAGGGAGCTTGAATCCGAAAAGGTTCAGATCGCTCTTGAAACTGTAGCCGAAAAGGGAAGGGGCGGGAATACCGCCGATCCCGTTCGGCCCGCCCGTGAACTGGAGGTTGTTCAGAAGGAGATAGACGATCAGGCCGAAGGCAATGGTCACGAGGCTCAGGTAATAGTCCTTGGTCTTCGTGGTGGGAAGCCCGAGGATAAAGCCCATGAAGGCGGCGCTCCCGCCGGCCGCAAAGATGACCACCCAGAAAGGCAACCCCAGGTGCATGGAAAGGAGGGCGGACGCGTAGGCCCCGACCCCGTAGGAAGCCGCGGTTGCCAGGTTGACGATGTTGGTGCTTCCCAGTTGATAGTTCAACCCCGTGGCGAGCATGATGTAGATTCCCGCGGTGAGGCACAAATGGATCAAATAGGGTGCATCCCTGAGAAGGAAAGGAATGCTTAGGAGAAAGAGAAGGCCCATCATGGCGGCAAAGCCTTTTGCGTCCCGGAAGGCGGAGGCCATCAGGTCCTGAAACGCTGAAACCCTGTTGTAGACAAACCAGCACACCCCCAGCCCCAGGAGGATGAGCATGGTGACCAGGGCGCCTTCTACACGCAGGAACAGGATCAGGGCGAAAAAGGCAAAGGCTTCTCCCAGAAAGACCAGTCCCCATGCTTTCCCCCGGTGAAAAGCGATTTCAGACTTTTTCATAGACTTTCTCGCCAAGAATCCCCGAGGGCTTGAACACGAGGAAGAAGATGACCACCAGAAAGGCAAAGACGTCCTTGTAGGCCGTTCCGGCCGGAACCAGGGCCGAAGCAAAGGTCTCTACCATGCCGAGCAAAAGGCCTCCGAAAATGGCGCCGTAAATGTTGCCGAGGCCTCCCACCACGGCAGCGGAAAACCCCTTGATGCCGCCCATGAGCCCCATGTCGAAACGGATGATCCCGATGTAGGCGCCGTTCAGAATGCCGGCCAAAGCGCCCAGGGCCGAGCCAAGCAGGAACGTGACCGCCACCGTCATGTTGAGATTGATTCCCATCATGGCCGCACCCTCGATGTCCTGGGAGATGGCGCGGATGGCCATGCCGAAGCGGGTGCGTTGCACGAAAAAAAAGACCGTGGTGATGAGGGCCACCGTACTCAGAAAAATCACGACATTGTCGTACCGGATGGTCAACCCGCCAAGAGGGAAGCCCCCTCCCGGAAGAAGACCCGGGAAGATCTGGGGGTTGCTCCCCTGGGGATAAAAGATTCGCAGGGTCTCCCGGATAATGGTTCCCAGCGCAACCGTGGCGACGAGCACCATCAGAAGTGGGGCGCGGCGGAAAGGCTTGATCACCACCTTTTCAAAAAGCGCTCCGATGAGACCGGTAAGGATAGCCGCAGACAGAATGATGATCGGGATTTTTACCACCCAAGGGAGGAAGTCAAGCAGCCCTGAAGCAACGAGAACCTTGTAAAGCACGAGAAGAAGGAAACTGCCCAGAATGCACACATCGCCGTGAGAGAAGTGGACCACGTTGAGGGCTCCGAAAAAAAGGCTGAACCCCATGGCGATCAGAGCATAGTTGCACCCCAGGAGCAGGGCGTTGATGATTTGCTGAATGAACTCGGACAAGGGTTTCCCTAACCAACATGAACGCAATGATGATTCAACGCGTCATTGCAAGCCCGCAGGGCGTGGCAATCTCATCTCGACCCTGGTATGCGGGAGATTGCCGCGGCGCTTCGCGCCTCGCAATGACGGTGTTGGGCTTTACACCGTGAAAATAGACCCCCCTCACCCCGACCCTCTCCCCCCACGGGTGGGTGGAGAGGGGGAATAATTTTCATGTGCGGGGGTGACCCTGGTAAGGGCCATGAGCGTTTACCGTGAAAATCCCCCTCGATCCCCCTTTGTTAAAGGGGGAGGAGGTCGGATAGGCGGAAACTCCCCCCTTCCCCTTCATCAGGTCCGGGTGGCGGGCATGGACCGGTCCCCAGCCTGACCGAACGGCGCTCTTATTAATGGTCGCAGAATGAATGGACCGCATCGCTTCAATCCCATTTTTGTAGGAGCAGGCTCTTGCTTGCGATATCGCGACCGGGAGGTCGCTCCTACAGGAAAAATCGTCAAGACTATTTCGAGACGGTTAATAAGGCTTCGGAAGCTTGCGCTTTCCCGAGGCATACTCGGAATTTTCCCACTTGACCCATTTGCCGTCCTGGCTGACGAGCTTGGTGACCAGCGCCAGTTCGGTCTGCCCGTTCTGGTCAAAGGTGATGGTGCCGAGAATGCCGTCGTACTTCATTCCCCGGATGGCCTTGGCAATGGCGACCTTGTCTTCCGGCCCGACCTGTTTGATGGCTTCTAGAATGACCTTGGCCGCCTCGTAGGCGTAAATGCCGTAGGCGCCCATGGGCTCCTTGTAACCCTGGGCCTCATAGGCTTTCTTGAACTCCGCACCCCGCTTGAGTTCATCCAGGTCAAAGCCGGGTTTGGTGATGATCACCCCTTCTGCAGCCTTGCCTGCAACCTCATTGAATTTCTCGTCTGCAAGGCCTGAGACCGCGCAGAAGAGCTTGTCCAGGTCCACTTTCTCCATTTGACTCCTGGCAAGAGCGCCTTCCATGACCACGCCGCCGAAGTAGATGGCTGATGGATTCAAGCCTTTGATTCTTGTCAGGATAGGTCTGAAATCCGTGGTTCCCGTGGGCACGGCATCCACGGAGAGAATCTGGGCCTTGTGCTTCTCCGCAAGGGACCTGAAGGCTTTGGTGTTCTGCTCGCCGTAGTCCGTGGTGTCGGAAAGGATGCTGAAGCTCTTGTATCCCAGGTCTTCGATGACCCACTTGGCGAAGGGGACGTTTTCCTGAACCAGGGTGGGGCAGATGCGGGTCACGCCGGGATAATTGAATTCCGTGATTCTCGGGCTGATGGCTCCCCAGACCATGAAAGGGACTTTGAAGGAATGGAAGGTGTGGATCGTAGCCAGGGCGCACGCGCTGTTCCAGTGGCCGCTGCCGGCAACCACCATGGGGTCGGAAACGGCCTTCAGCGCTGCCGAGACAGCCACCGCGGGGTCCGAAGCATCGTCCAGGGTGAGCATTTCAATGGTAAAGGGGAACTGTCCTGATTTGTTCGCTTCCCTGAGAGCCAGATCAAAGCCGTTCTTGGCCCCGTTGCCCTGGGCCGCATTCGGGCCGGTCAAAGGCCCGAGAAAGGCGAGCTTGATGGTTTTTGCCGAGCAGGGACTGACGGAAAAACAGAGCACAAAGGCCAAACAAACGAGAAACGAGACGAGACCGAATTTCATGAACCCTCTTTTCATGGCTTTTCCCTCCTTGTCTTTGGTTGTGGATTAAACGGCACCCCTGGACAGAAAGACGGAAATCATAGCATGGAAGTCTAAAAAAAAGAATCGATGAAGTCAAAAGCTTTTCAGTCGGATTTCCGGGGCTCGAAAAGGGTGAGTGGTCCTTTGCGAACAAGGGCGAGACGGGCGTCACGGCCCAGCTGGCGAGCGGCCTCTTCCATGGCCGATTCCAGCGTGGGGAAGGGGATCAGACCCATCCCGGCCACGGCTTCGGGCCGGATCCCGGCGGTGACCAGGCCGATGGTTATCCTCCTTACGTCCGTCAGATACCGGAGTCCCAGGCAGATTTCGGCAGCCACCTGATGCTCCATGCCGGGCCGGTGCATGATGTCTTGCCATTGCGCATAGGTGTTTCCTGAGGTGATCATGTCGTCGAAATAGGGGAAAGAGCTAATTCCGTTTGGGCAGGGGCCGGTCATGATGATCATGCCTCCATCCCTGACGCCCAGGCTTGAAACGGTAAGGGCCTTGTTGGCCTGGTAGAAATCCCCGTCCATGGGGCTCGAACTCACCACCAGAAGGTCAAAGGGCCGCTCGACAGGGAAGCGATAGACCTCGTTGAATTCGGAAACCCCTTTTCTGAACGCTCCCAGCGGATCACCGGCTACGACGCGGCATATCTCGTCCCGTTCATCCAGGACGGTGTTGATGATGTAGCCGAGGCGCCCCATCTTTCCCGAGTCTTCGATTTCCTGCCGGATGGGATTCCCCTCAATCCTTCCGACCTGGTTGGGGTGATCGGCAACCCTGGCGTGAGTCTTGTAGATGGTTTCTCCTCCGGCTGCGCCGGGCATCACGATCTTCGCACCTCCCCCGTACCCGGCTTCTTTTGAAAGAGAAAGGTTTCCGAGCCCGATGGTGAAATCCGCATCGAGGAGGGCTCTGTTCAGGTAGACGGGGGTGCCCAGAGAGGTTTCCCCTGCCCGGAAGAGGTTCTTTTCGCCGAAGGCATCGTGATGGATCACCGAGAACTCTGAGAGGATGGAAGGCCCGAGTTTGCGGGAAAGGGTCTTTTGATCCATGGGCTTGTGAAGTCCATAGGCCATGAGGATGCGGATGCGGCTCCTCGGGATGCCCCGGGCCGTCAGACGCCGGAGAACGGCCGGGAGGATCCGGTGAACCGGCGTGGGCCTGGTCGCATCGTCGCAAAGGATCAGGATCCTGGCCTGTTTCGAGACGAGCCGCTCCAGCACCGGAGAGCCGGTGGGGGAGTCAAGAGCCTCTTCAAGCAGGGTATCCGGCCCCGCGGTTTCGAGGTTGCGAGGCTTGAACTCGCGGGCCGCAAAGGTGTCGGGCACCTGAAAGGTGACGAAAGCGGATCCGTAGGGAAGTCGATATTCCATGGAGAGGTCAAGACCCTGCAAAGCCGAACAATCTCGGCAGCCAGAGGCTGATCGCGGGTACATAGGTCACCACCGCGAGGACGACCACCTTGATGAGCCAGAAGGGACCGAGCTCGCGGGAGATGTCAAAGGCTTTTTCCCGGCTCAACTCCGAGGTGGCGAAAAGGACGATGCCCAGGGGAGGCGTGATGTTGCCGAGATTGACGTTCAGGAGAAAGATCATGGAAAAATGCAAGGGGTCGATTCCAAGGGCTGTGACCAGGGGAACGAAGATGGGTGCAAAGAGAAAGATGTTGGCGGTCAGATCGAGCCACATGCCCATAAAGAGGAGGAACACATTGATGGTGAGTAGCACGAGCCAGGGCCTGTCAAGCATGCCCCCGAAGAGCTTTACCACCTGCTGGGGAACGTCTTCCATGGCAAAGGCCCAGGCGAGGATGCCCACGCAGGCAATGATGAAAAAGAGCTTGCCTGAGCTCAGGGCGGAATCGAACATGGCGGTCACAATGTCTCTCGGCCGCAGGTTCCTGAAAACAAGCAGCCCGATGACCAGGGCGTAAGCCACGGCCACGGCCGCGGCTTCGGTGGGGGTGAATGCGCCGCCCACAATGCCGCCGATGATGATGAGGGGCATCACCAGCGCGATCAGCGCATCCCGGGTGCACCTCATGGCTTCTCCGAAGGGGACCTTCTGCGTTCTTCTGGGATAACCGCGTTTCATGGACAGGATGTGAACCATGACCATATCGCCCGCGACCATCAGGAATCCCGGAATGACGGCCGCGATGAACATGGCGCCGATGCTTGCGTCAATGACCGATGCGTAGATGATGATAATGAGGCTGGGAGGGATGATGGGGCTCACGATGGAGCTCGCGGCGGTTACGGCCGCAGTAAAACGGCCGCTGTAGCCCTCCTTCTTCATTGCAGGAATGAAGACGGACCCGATGGCGGCGATATCACCCAGGGCGCTGCCGCTGATGCTGGCAAAAATGCCGCTTGCCAGGACATTGGCCTGGGCAAGATTGCCGGGCATGCGGCCCACGAGCAGGTTTGAAAACTTGACGAGTCTTTGGGTGATTCCGCTTCGGGTCATCATGTCGCCGGCCAGGATGAAAAAGGGAATGCAAATGAGGGTGAAGGAGTCGATGCCGCTGTAAAGGCGGGAGACGGCCATGGGGAAATACTCAATGCTGCCCGTGACCACGAAGTAGGCGATCCCGCTGAGGCCCATGATGAGTGCCACGGGCATGCCGAAGATCAGGAGAACCAGCATGACGAAGACGACGATGAGCAGGTTCATGGTTTCACCTCGTCCCTCCCATCCCCCACTTCTTTGCTCCTGAGATTGTGGAAGATGTAGTCCAGGAGATTCAGGATCATGATGCCGGCAGCCACGGGAACGCTCAAGTAGGGAAGAAAGAGGGTGAAGGTCATGCCCGAAAAGGAGGCGCTGAGACCCGGCGAAAAGGTGTTCTTCCCCAGCAGGGCGTTTGGGATACCATAGACGAGGAGTAGCGCCAAAAAGGCCAGGGTCAGCGAGTTAAAGAAAATCCACACGAAGTGACGGAGAGGTGCCGGGCACTTGTTGATAAAAAAATCAAGGCGGATGTGGGTGTCGTTCCGAAACGCGATGGCTACGGCCAGCAGCGAAATCCAGACCAGGAGATACCTCGCTACTTCTTCGCTCCAGATCAGGGGGATTTCCAGGATGTACCGCCAGATGATCTGCATCATGACGCAAACGAAAAGACCTGCGAATCCGACAGTCGTCGCGATTTTCGTCAACCCGTCGAGCTTGTCGATCAGCGTTTTCCAGAGAGCAGCCATGGCCAAACACCTCTATGAGGGGGTTTTACAGAGCCCGGGGGGGGGCACCTGTGCCCCCCCGGGAGATAAACCTACTTGTATCCGAGCGCCTTTTCAGCCTCATCGACCGCGGAAAAGAACTTGTCAAACCACTTGAGGTCCGCGTTCTTCTTTTTGAAGTCCTCTTTCAGGAACTCGATGACCGGTTTCTGAGAGAGCTCTTTGAACATCTCTTTTTCCTTGAGCGTGGGGGCATAGACCTTCATGCCCTGCTTCTGGACGAACTCGATGCCTTTGGTCTCGAGGGCCGTGCAGACGCCCCGGTTGACGGTCTTGGAAATGACGGCGGCCTGATCAATGGCGGCCTGAAGGTCCTTGGGCAGCTTCATGTACCAGTCGTTGTTCATGATCACGCTGTTGACGCTGTAGAAGTGGCCGTCCAGGGTCATGTATTTCTGGACTTCCCAGAGCTTGGGAACCAGGAAGGTGGCCACCGCGTTTTCCTGGCCGTCCGCAACCTTGGTCTTCAGGGCGGTGTAGAGCTCGGCCCAGGGCACGACCACCGGGATGGCGCCGAGAGCTTCCACCGTGGCCTGGTGCGCCGGGTTGGGCATGACGCGGATTTTGAGCCCCTTCATATCCGCGGGAGTCCGGATCTCTTTGACGTTGTTGCTGAAACAGCGAAAACCCCCGTTCTCGGTGAGGTCGAGGAGGCGCAAGTTCGTTTTCCTGGTATACTCGGCCAGCATCTCTTTTCCAAAGGCTCCGTCCAGCACGTACCATGCCACGTCCCTGTCCTTGAAGACGTAGGGGATGGAGATGAGCTGGATTTCGGCGAAGTGGTTGGCGATCCAGCCGTCTCCCACCTGGGCGCCCTGGATGATGCCCCGTCTCACCTGATCGGTGGCCGAGGTCATGTCGCCAAGAACACCGGCCGGGTAAAGTTTCACCTCGATCCTTCCGCCGCTTCTCTTCTCGATCTCGGTCTTGAGCACGGCATAGGGCTCGTTGAACTGAGTCCATTCGGTCATGGGGCTGGGCAAGGAAATCTTCATGGTGTACTCGGCAGCCGGTGCTGCAGGCGCGAGGCAAAAGGTGATGAAAAGAAAAACGACTGCGGACAAACCAAGCGAAATACGTTTGAAACTCATGTCTTGCTCCTTTCTTAGGCTAGGGTGATGTGAATAAGCATGCTCCTCGTATGAAGTGAACGTGATGGGACCACCTCCTTTCATTGCACCGTGTCATGGGTTGCCCGATCGGCCAGCCATGCTCCGTACCAGGCCTGCCTGCCTAAGCAGTATGCGGCCGGTTCCGGTGAAGAGAAGGCGGGGATACCCGCCTGCCAGAGATCGCGCCGCTGCTGCTCCACCTCATCCCCGGCCAGCCAGGCCACGGCCATGGGGCAGCCCAACTCCTCTGCGGCTCGAACCAGAACCGAGCAAAGCTCCTCTTTCACGGAAAAGTGGCTGGGGATGGTGATAAGGATGCCGTCCATGCCGTCGCGGCAAAGGATCTCAATACACCTCGCGTAGAGATTTACATCCCGCGTGAAGGTCATGTCCACGGGATTTTGAAAAGATGCAAAGTCGGCAAGGGAAGAACGCAGGGCCTCTTGGGCCGAAGGGGAGGGGGTGGGAACTTCGAGGCCGCAGTGAACGGCGGCATCGGTGGCCAGGACGCCGGGTCCGCCTGCGTCCGACAGGATGCCGAGCCGTTTCCCTCGCAGGGGTCCCGCCTTGCTCAGGGCCGCAGCGACCTCGTAAAGCTCGGTCAGCCTTTCGACCCTGACCATCCCCGCCTGGCGGAACATGCCCTCGCAAAGGGCGTCCCGGCCGGCCATGGCTCCGGTGTGGGAAAGGGTTGCACGGGCTCCCTCCTCGCTGCGGCCCGGCTTCAGCACAATGATCGGCTTTTTCACCGAGACCCGGGCCGCGGCCTCGATCAGCCGTGTCCCTTCGGAGATGTCTTCCAGGTAGAGGCCGATGCACCGGGTCGTAGGATCTTCCCCGAGATAATCGAGGATGTCCGGCACGTCCACGTCCGCTTTGTTTCCCACGCTGATGTATTTGGAAAGGCCGCATGCCCGCGAGACCATATGGCTCGAGAAGGCACTGCACAGAGAACCGCTTTGAGAGACAAAAGAGACAGGCCCTCTTGGCGGGTAGAGCTCCATGGAGCCGTGAAAACCTGCCCAGGTGTTGCACAAGCCCGCGCAGTTGGGACCGATCAGGCGAGTGGAGGATCGGCGGATCAGTTGGGAGAGCTCCTGCTCCAGCCTCGATCCGTCCGCGCCGGTCTCCTTGAAACCCGCGGTCAGAGCCACGACATACCGGATGCCTTTGTCGATACAGGCTCTCACAGCCGTTGGGATGGATTTGAGGGGGATGGCGAGAAAAGCGAGGTCAATGCCGGGAGGCAGTTCATCCGGAGATTTGTGCACGGCCTTTTCAAAGAGGAAGCCGCCTTTCGGGTTCACGAGATGCAGGTCGCCCCGGTAGCCATGGTCCAGAAGATTCCTCACGATTCGAAATCCGATCTTGGAGGAATCGGTGGTAGCCCCGATCATGGCCACGGAGCAGGGGTTAAAAAGCGCATCCATCTTGTGCATTTTCTCTGTGCTCACCAAATCTCAGGAACTCCGACGGGCCGAGCCCAGCGCTTCGGCGCCCAGATGAAAAGCCTTCATGTTCAGATCGACCGTCTTGGGCGGAACGCCGTCTTTCAACGCCTTTTCAATGGAGGACATGGAAAGGGGCAGGAGCCCGGAAGCCGCCAGGGCTCCGAGCATGACCGTATTGACGGTCATGGTGCTGCCCGATTCCTCGGCCAGCTTTGCCGCAGGGATCTCGACGACCTGCCCTGCAATCCGCCTCAGAGAGGCCAGCATCCGGTCCAGGGACGGGTAGGTCGCGAGCCCGGAAATTACGTCGCTCGGCAGGACCGGCCTGGGGTTGAGGATGACGGGGCCTGCAGGTTTCAGGAACTTCACGGCCACCCGCAACGTTTCCAGGGGTTCGAGGCCGAGGATCGCGTCGCCGGTCCCTTCCGGCGTGATGGGGCTGATCCTTTGCCGGCTGATTCTCACATGGCTCACCACGGAGCCGCCCCGCTGGCTCATGCCGAAGGTTTCGCCGACCCAGACTTCCAGGCCCTCTGCAATGGCCGCATTGCCCAGGATGTTGCCGATCAGTACGCTCCCCTGGCCGCCGACGCCGGCCACGAGAAGGTTGCATTCTTGTTTTGATGTCATCATTTCTCGTCACCCTTCACCAATAGATATCGCCTTGAGGGGAATGGCCGTCCCTGGCAGGCCCCAGTCGTTTCAAGGCTGAGCTTCGCTAGTTTTCACCGATCTTCGGAGAAGCTCTCACAAACGCCTCTTTGGGACAGATCTGAACGCACACGCCGCATCCATTGCACACAAAAGGATCCACGCTCACCTTTTCTTCATCGGGCAGCCAGGTGAGGGCCGGACATCCGAAGCTGTGGGTGCAAATCCGGCAGCCGATACAGCGTTCTTTGTCAACCTCGTAGGGCGTGATTATAACGCCTTCCCTGCGCTTGATCCGGTCGTGCTCGAGGGCGCAGGGTCCATGAACCACCACCGCAGAAGGCCCTTCGACCAGAAGGGCCTTCTCAACGGCCTCCTGGGTCGCCCGGACATCGAAGGCGTCGGTCTCCGCCACAAAGGCCGCCTGAGCCGCCTTCAGCATAGCCGCGATGTCCACGGCCGGGGCCTCTTGCCCCATCAGGCTCCGGGTGCTGTTGATGGAGGCCTGGTGCCCTGTCATGGCAATGGTGGCGTTGTCAAAAACGATCATCGTGATGTTGGCCCGGTTGTGCACCGCATTGGTGAACCCGGGCAGGCCTGCGTGGAGGAGCGTGGAATCGCCGATCAGGGCGATGACAGGCCCCGGAACCCCGGAATGGGCCACGCCGTTGGCGAGCCCGACCCCTGCTCCCATGTTGTAGATGGAATCCATGTCGTCGAAGGGAGGCTCGTGGCCCAGTTCATAGCAGCCGATATCGCCGAAGATAACGGGCTTTCTGATCTTGAGTTTTTTCAGGGCTTTGATCAGGGCCATGTGGGTTCCCCGGTGAGGACAGCCGGCGCACATGGTGAGGGGCCTGGCGCTGACCAGCTCGGCCGCCTCCTGGCGGGCCTTTTTCCCCCTCATGGTCAGAGCCCCGGCACCGAAGACTTTCCGAAGGGCCCCGTAGACCCTCTCAAAGGTCATCTCTCCGGGCCGCTCCAGGTCTCCCGTGACCTGTCCGCGAACGGCGGCCGGCAACGCCTTGACCTGCGCGAGGATCCGGATCTGGTTCTCCACGAAGGGATCGCTCTCCTCGATCACCAGGACGGTTTCCTTTTTCTTGAGAAAGGACGCACAAAGCTTCTCATCCAGAGGATAGGGAACGCCCAGTTTCAGAAGGGAAACCTGCTTTTCCAGGCCCGCGGCTCTGAGGGCCTCCTTCAGGTAGTTGTATGCAATGCCGCCTGTGACGATTCCTTGGGTGGCGTTCCTGGGTCCTTCGATCCAGTTCAGAGACGAACCCTGGAAAAAATCACGGCGAAAACGCCCCATGGCTGCATGATGGCGGCGATGCTTTTCCAGGTGATTGAAGGCACAGCAGAACCAGCGGTCCCGGATCTCGTCGTGGCGGTCGAAATAGGGTTTGCGCTTGAGGCGGCTGATGTTGCCGAGGGCCACCTTGCTTTTGCCGTGGGAAATTCTCGTCACCGACCGGATCATGATGGGCAGATCAAAGGCCTCGGAGATCTCGAAGCCGGCACAGACCATGTCCTTGGCTTCCTGGGGGCTCGAGGGTTCGAAGACGGGCATATCCACGAACTGGGCGAAAAACCGGTTGTCCTGCTCGTTGGACGAACTCAGGGCTCCGGGGTCGTCACAGGTCATCACCAAAAACCCGCCTTTCACGCCGGTGTAGACCATCTTGGAAAGGGAGTCCAGGATCACGTTGCCTCCCTCGTGCTTCATGGTGACGAGGGATCTGAGGCCGGTCATGGATGCTCCGTAGGCGGTTTCAAAGGCAACCTTTTCGTTGGTCGACCATTCCACGTACAGGCCGAAAAGATCGGCCGCGGCCGCGAGGTTTTCGAGGATCTCGGAGGACGGCGTTCCCGGGTAGCCTGCAGCCAGGGAAAGGCCGGCCTCGATCGCGCCCCTTGCCATGGCTTCGTTCCCTGTCATGAGAAGGCTTCGTCCATTGGGTTTTACAGACATGAGTTCATCTTGCCGCATTCTGGTTTTCTCCTCTATTCCTGAGGGTTGTTGCTCAGGGCCTTTTCCTGTTGAATTCTTTTTTGCCGCTTTCGCCTTCCTCGTCGCCCCTTGGGCTGCCCAGGGCCTTGGAGATCCGGTCGCATACCTCCATGAGTTTTTGCTGGATTCGATCCACCGTGTCCCTGGTCATGCGAAAGGAGGGACCGGCCACGCTGATCGAGTAGGACGGCCGACCCGTGTAATCGAAGATGGGTGCGGCCACGCACCTGATTCCTGGGAGCCATTCTTCGTTGTCCACGGCAAATCCCCTCTCCCGGATTTTCTTGAGTTCCTTGAGGAACGCCTCGCGGGTGGTGATCGTGCTTGGAGAAAAGGCCTCGAAAGGCGTCGCGGCCAGGAAGGCTTCCTGCTCTTCCTGAGGCAGGAAAGCCAGGACGGCCTTGCCCGATGAGGTGCAGTGGGCAGGCATCAGGGTGCCGAGGGTGGGATCCGTGCGGAGCACCTTGGGACTGTCGATCTTGTCCAGAACGCGAATCCCATGGTGCTCCCAGAACCCGAGATTGACGGTCTCACCGAACAGGGAGGAGATCTCCAGAAGAGAGGGCCTTGAAATTCGCCGAATCTCGAAGCGGCCCAGGAATCGACCGCCCAGTTCCAGAACCTTAAAGGTCAGGTGATAACGGGAGTGGGCATCCTGGTCCACGTACCCGAGTTTGCGCAAGGTGGCGAGATAACGATGACTGTTCGTGCGGTTGAATCCGAGCTCTTCGGCAACCCTGGTCACGCTCAGGGCTTCTTTCTCGGCAAGAAGCTCGAGAACCCTCATGCCCTTTTCAAGGGAACCGATTTGAAAGTAAAGTTTGCGAATTTCACCCATGGCGGACCGGTTTGTTCACTATGTGTGACATCATCACGTCATTTGGAAAACCATAGAACCGTGGAATCAAAATGTCAACGCCGTTTTTCTCATTGACTCGCCCGGGGGCGGTGGTTAAATCGTATATGCTCATATAAAGCGCCGGTCCGATAAAAAACAACCGCATCTTCCGAAGTCGCAGGGAAAGTCCCAGCCATGCCCTCTGCTCCTCCGGCTTCGCCGCCTTTGGGTTCTCTTGCGCCTTTCGATATTGACAAAGCGATTTTACATGGTCTATCTGGTATTGCCCATATGCGCGCAAATCAAGGGACAGTTGGGCGCGAAGGCAACCTTTCTCTGCAGTTGCCCGGGAAAGGTAAACCGTACCGGAGGGGTTTCAATGAGGATTGAGAACGTGCTTTCATGTTCAGCCATGGCAGGATACTACAACAAGGATCTTGCGGCGATAAAGGCGGGGGCAGTTCCGGACGGATTCATATTTCGGAGCAAACCGACAACGCCCGGTTTCAAAATGATTACCCAACCTGGAGAGGCGATTTCCGTCATGATCATCCTGAGCGACGGCCAAGTCGCTTTCGGGGATTGCGTCGATGTTGTTTTTGCAGGAGCCGCCGGACGGGATCGCGTTTTCAGAGCCGATGAGCACCAGAGTGTCATCCGAGGGGAAATCGCCGATTTTCTGAAGGGCCGATCGGTCGATGATTTCAGGGGACTTGCCCGAGCGGTCGAAGGCTTGAAGATCAATGGAAAGAGGCTGCATACGGCGGTACGGTACGGGGTGAGCCAAGCCCTTCTGGACGCCGCGGCAAAGGCAAAGCATGTGACCATGGCGGAAGTCATCCAAGCAGAGTATGGCTGCCGGATGAGCGACCGGCCGATTCCGCTGCTCGCGTGCACGACCAACGAAGCAAGATTAAACATCGACAAGATGATCCTGAAGAAAGTCCCCTATCTCCCGCATGGGTCTTCAAGCAACGTAACCAGGGATCTCGGGATCCAGGGCGAGAAGCTCACCGAATACGCTTCGTGGTTGACCGGCAGAATTCTTTCTCTCAAGGAGCCTGATTACCATCCCACGATTCATCTCGATGTGTATGGAACAATCGGTGAGCTCTTTAATCTGCAGGTTTCTGAGATCGCTCATTTCATAGGCAGGCTTTCCACGATTTGCAAACCCTTTCCCCTGATGGTGGAGACCCCGATCCTTGCCGACAGCATGGAAAGACAGATCGCGTTGTACAAAGAACTGCGCAGCATGCTGAAGAACCGTTCCATCCCGGCGAAGATCATCGTGGATGAGTGGTGCAACACCCTTGAAGACATCACGGTGTTCGCAAAAGAAAATGCCGCGGATCTCATTCAGATCAAGCCCCCTGATCTCGGAGGAATTCACAACTCTGTGGAGGCTGTCCTGACCTGTAAGGAAATGGGCGTCGGGGCATACGTGGGCGGCACGGTGAATGGAACCGATCAGTCGGCGAGGGTGAGCGCCCATGTCGCTTTGGCGACCGGAGCCGAATTCCTCCTGGCTAAACCCGGGCAGGGGGTGGATGAGGGATTGATGATCGAGTATAACGAAATGCAAAGAGCCCTGGTGCTCGCCCGCCAACGATCTGAGAATGGGGAGTTTGCATGACCGGTGATCCTGCGATGGAGGGCTTGATCCGATTCGTCACGGAAGCCGATTCAGAGAAATCTCCGCTTCCCGAGGAGAGTATTCAGGCGGCCCTTTGTTGCATGATCGATTATTTTGCCGTGACTCTTGCGGGATCCGTCGAACCGGAAGCCAGAGCCCTGCAGGATTATGCCGGCAGTCAGGCGGGCAGTGCTTCCCTCATAGGCAGGCGGGTGAAAACTTCTGTGGAGATGGCAGCTTTTGTCAACGGTTCGACCGGCCATCTCCTGGACTTCGATGATGTGAAGAAGAACCTCGGCCACGGAACGGTCGTCATTGCGCCCGCTGTACTGGCTCTCGGGGAAAGCCTCGGCAAATCAGGCCGGGAAATCCTGGCTGCATTTGTTGCCGGTTTCGAAGTCGCCGCCCGGCTGGCGAACAGCGTTGAGCCCGCCCACTCGCAGGCGGGATGGCATACGACAAGCACATGCGGGGTTTTCGGCGCCGCTGCCGCCTGCGGGAAAATCCTCGGGCTTGATGCAGATGCGTTGGCCGGCGTTTTCGGAATGGCCGCAAGTTTCTCCAGCGGCCTGCGAAAGAATATGGGCACCCCCGTGAAGTCCCTTCACGCAGGCCATGCTGCCCAGAACGGGTTGAGGGCTGCGATACTCGGTTCCTACGGGTTTTACGGATCTCGAGACGTGTTCATCGGAAAGCGATCTTTTTGTGGGACTTTCTCTTCCTCACCCGACCTCGGTAAGATCACCGAAGAATTGGGGGAACGCTTCGAGGTGTGTTCCAATGGCTTCAAGCTTTATCCATGCTGTGCGTCCGCACACTCCGCGATTGACGCCGTCCTTTCCTTGAGGGCCAAATGGAGTCTTCGGCCGGAAGATATTGAAGAAATCAACGTCGGCACGGTCCCCATCGTGCTCGACAATATGAAATACCATGTGCCCGCGAACATCACCGAAGCGCGTTTCAGCATGCCATTTTGCATATCGCTGGCCCTGGCAGATGGACAAGTGACGTTGGACAATTTCTCCGGAAAGCGACTCGAAAACACCCAAATGAAAGATCTGATGAAAAGAGTCACGCTCCACTTGGATCCTGAGATGAAATCCCTGGGCTACCGCGGAACGGAAAACAGCCGGGTCACGATTACAACCAAAGACAAACGGATTCTAACGGAACGGGTTGACGCAGCACGAGGCCATCCCCTTAATCCTGCATCCCAAGAAGAACTCCGAAACAAGTTCCTGCAATGTTCGAAACGCACGCTCACAGAGGAAAAGGCGATGAGATTACTTGCAACCCTGGAGAATCTTCAAGGACTCCTCAATGTGCAAAACCTGTTTTGTCCTTTAATGTGAATAACGCCTGGATTAAATCGGGCTGAAATAGGGTCACAGGCTTTAGTGTCCCGTTCATCCGGAGGCCGATGTGCTTAAAAACGTGAGAGTTGTCGATTTCAGCAGGGTATTATCCGGACCCTTTTGCACCCGAATGCTTTCTGATCTTGGGGCCGATATTATCAAGGTGGAGACGCTCAACGGAGATCCCATGAGGAAGTATCCACCGTTCAAGGGGCCTTATGCCTACTATTTTTCCCAGTTCAACGTGGGGAAAAAAAGCCTCTGCGTCGACCTCCGACGCGCAAAGGGAGTCGACCTGGTAAAGAAATTGGCGGCAAAATGTGACGTGGTCTTGGAGAACTTTCGTCCAGGCCTGCTGGCAGAGATGGGGCTGGGCTATTCCGTCTTGAAAGAAATCAATCCTGGAATTATCTATTGCGCCATTTCCGGATTTGGCCAGGAGGGGCCGGATGCCAAACGGCTGGCTTACACGGACATCGTTCAAGCCTTCGGTGGTATGGATCATGCGGCGGCCACCATGATAGGGGCAACCGGAGATCCGCCCGGCTTTCCCTTCTCCTTTGCGGACACCTACGCTTCCTTCAATGCCGCGATCGCCATTCTTGCAGCTCTCTATAATCGCCAGCTCACAGGAGAAGGTCAGGTTATCGATATATCAATGCTGGATTGCGTCCTGTCGGCCAACGATACCACGATTCAAAAATACATCTTCTCCGACGGCCGGATGGAGAATCCCGGATGGGCCTTTCGCCCTCCCATCAAAATGAAGGACGGCTACATGGCGGTATCTTTTGCGCTGGCTTTCGAGAGAATGGTGAAAGCAATAGGCCGGCCCGAGCTTCTTCACGACGAACTCTTCGAGACCATTGAAGCCCGGATGAAGCACTTTGATATCTTCATGGAAGTCGTGAGGGAATGGGCCATGGATATCACCATTGAGGAGGCTTCCAAAATATTCGATCTCCACGAGATCCCCTACGCGAAGGTGAACAGGGCTGAGGAAATCGTCAACCACCCTACCCTTCGCTACCGCAACATGCTGCCTCCCGTATATCTGCCGGGAGTCGGCGCGGTTCCCATCGTGAATACGCCTTTCAAGTTCAACGGACGAGCCTGTGGTCCTCAGAGTCCGCCTCCTTTGCTGGGCGAGCATAACGAGACCGTTTTGAGGGAGATTCTGGGGTTGTCTGCCCGTGAGATCCAATACCTGACGCAAGAAGGTGTCATCTCTGCGGAAGCACCGCAAACGCCGCCTGGAGGCTGTGAGGAGATTCCTTCTTGACAACGAAATCGGACTGTAATAGAAAGTTTTTTTTCGAATCCGCATCTACCTGAAGGACTAAATTTTTCAATTATCGAAGAAACTCTTCCTATGAGTCCTAACCCGTGTTCATTCACCTCTTGAAGCGAGGCAGACCATGAAAATCACCAAGATCGAAATCATTCCCGTGGATTTGCCGTGCAAAAAAGTCCTGACCCTTTCGAGGTATGGACGTCTGGGCGAAGGCAAGCCGTTCCAGTTTGTACTATCGAGAGTCCATACGGACGAAGGTGTAATCGGCGTTGGAGAGTGTCCGCCCCTTCCGCCCCTTTCTCCCGAGTCACAGCCTGTGATCTGCGAGGTTCTGAAGAATTGGCTTGCCCCCAATCTCATAGGCATGGATCCCTTCGAGATCGAAGCGATCTGGGAGAAAATGGACTTCTACGCGCCTACGTACTCCATGGCCAAAGCGGCAATCGACATTGCCCTCTGGGACATCATGGGGAAAACTCTGCAAATGCCCTTGTACCGGCTCCTGGGAGGGTCGACGCCGACGAAGATACCCAACGTCGGCTTGATCGGGATCGGCGAGCCGCAGGATGTCGCCAAAATCGCGGAAGAACTCGTCTCGAAAGGATATACGGGAATCCGGCTCAAGATCGGTAAAGGTTACGATGTTCGATGCGTCAAGTCCATACGCAAGGCCATCGGCGAAGAAGCGTCGCTGAGGGTCGACGGCAACCAGGGGTACAACGCATCTGAAGCGATCAGGATGCTCCGGTCGATTGAAGAATATCATGTCGAGCTTGTTGAGCAACCCACCGTGTGGTGGGATTTTAAATCCCTTGCCGAGGTGGCTCGATCGGTCAGCATTCCGGTCATGCCCCATGAATCCCTCTATTTGCTCTCGGATGTGAAAAGCCTGATCGACGCAGGGGCCGCCGGTGTTTTGGGTCTGAAGACCTATCGGCCTTGGGGAGGCGTAACCGGGGCCCGGAGAATCCTGGAGATGGCCAGAATCATGAACATTCCTTGTCTTTTTCATGACGACATCGAGCTCGGCGTGAGCCTGGCCGCTTCTACCCATCTGATCACTGCATATAGGAATGTCATCACACACAAATGCGAACTGTCCGGATTTCCCGAGTGGATCGACGAGGACGTTGTGAAAAGCCCTGTGAAGTTCGAGAAGGGTTGCGTGATGGTTCCCGAGGGTCCCGGACTGGGAATCGAACTCGATGACTCCAAAATCAAGAAATACGGAAAAGGGATCATAACCATTCCCTGAACTTCTTTCTATGCCATTTATGGCAAGCACATGTTGCAGAAAACAGCGAGTCCTACTTTCCCGGCTGACTGTGACTTGGCAGGGAGAGCAAAGGCTCGGCATGCTCTCGCCGAAAGCATGACTTCGTCGTCTAATCCATGAGCAATAAATATGAAGTATCTGGATTATATTAGTGGTTCGTTTTTGTTCGTTTTTTCACTGATCATGTTTTTTTCGGCCAGGCAATTACCAATTTGGGGACCGTTCGGTCCCACCAGTGGATTTTTCCCCACAATCCTTAGTGGGCTCTTAGGCATCCTAAGTCTTGTCATCATCGCGCGGGCGTGGTTCCTAGATGGAAACGCTCAAAGAATTCGCAAAATCATCGGTCCAAACAAAAAGAAGTTGTTCTCTTATCTTCTTTCATTTTTTGGTTTCAGCCTGGTGTTCGGGACGATTGGGTATACGCTGACACTCATCGGTTTCTTGACGTTTATCCTGAAAATCATCGAAAAACAATCATGGAAAATAACAGTGGTGATTATCATTGTCTCCGCTGTTATTTCGCAGGTGGTATTTGTGCAATTGCTTGACGTTCAATTGCCCGAGGGGTCGCTATCTATTATCTTAAGAAGGCCTTAGTAAGAGGGATTCACGAAAAATCAAAAGCGAAAACGCTGAAACACACAATTGTGGCAGAGACGGCGCAACAGAAGCAATATATTGCATTCGCACGACTTCCTGCGAGTTCGTCAAGTAAGCATGTTAGGAGAAAATGGGCATGCTCGACAATATACTCTTAGGATTCAGCATTTCCCTTTCATTGCAGAACGTAATTTTCGCCACTCTTGGAGCCATCCTCGGGACGGTCGTAGGAATTTTACCGGGACTCGGTCCCGGTGCCACAATCGCCTTATTGCTTCCTATAACGTTCCAATTGAATGTCACTTCCGCCATTATCATGCTGGCCGGCATTTACTACGGTGTGGCCTATGGAGGCACGCTCACATCGGTTCTGATGAACATTCCCGGAGAGAGCTGCACGGTGATTACCTGTCTCGACGGGTACCAGATGGCCAGGAAGGGAAGAGCAGGGGTCGCTCTGAGCATGGCCGCCTTCGGATCTTTCATCGGGAGCACTGCCGGAATCCTCGGTATTACTCTCTTGGCTCCCCTAGTGGCTAGAGTAGCCCTGAGCTTTGGCTCGGCAGAATTTACTTCATTGATGATTGCTGGATTGACTCTGGTAACTTACATCTCCAGCAAGTCTCCAGTAAAATCCCTTTCAATGGCACTGGTTGGATTAATTCTCGGATGCGTGGGCCTTGACCCGTTAGAAGGAAACGAAAGATTTACCTTCGGAAGCTATACACTTCTTGACGGCATCAACGTCGTCCCTTTAGCCATGGGGCTTTTTGGGATCGCTGAGGTATTGACAATGGTAGATGGGACCGAGGAGCAGCCGCGCATCCTCGCTTCATCGGTGAAACTCCGCAGTCTTCTTCCTAGCAGGCAGGAGTGGAGAGATTCAATAATGCCTATATTGAGGGGAACCCCTTTAGGATTCATTCTGGGGCTGGTGCCGGGAGGTGGTGCCAATTTGTCCTCCTATCTCTCCTATGGATTGGAAAAACGGATATCAAAGCATCCGGAGAAATTTGGCACTGGGACCATTGAGGGGGTTGTTGGTCCGGAAACGGCCAACAACGCCGGAACAGCGGGAGCCTTCATTCCCCTGTTGACCCTGGGCCTCCCTTTCAATGTGATCACGGCGCTCCTTCTCGCGGCCTTCATGATACACGGCGTAACGCCCGGTCCCATGATATTGGATAAGGCGCCGGATGTCTTCTGGGGCGTAGTGACCAGCATGTACATCGGCAACTTCATGCTTCTGGTTCTCAATATTCCCTTGGTGGGCACTTTTATCCACATCCTGCGCATTCCCTATCCGATTCTCTCTCCCATTATTGGGCTAGTCTGCTTTATCGGGGCTTTCAGCATCGCTTACAATCCAGCAGATGTTTTCGTGATGGTCTTTTTCGGCCTAGTTGGTTACCTGATGAGGAAATTCGAGTATGATGGCGCCCCTCTGATCCTAGCTTATGTTCTTGGCCCCATGCTGGAACGCTCCCTGCGTCAATCGCTGATCTATTCCGATGGAAGTCCGGCGATATTTTTCACCCGCCCGGTTTCCGCTGCCTTACTCGGCATTGCGTTTCTGTCTATTACGTCGCCTTTACTTGGAATGGCCTATAGGAGTCTAAAGAAGTCATTTCAAAGTCGAAATTGACGCGTGAAAGGAGGTGAGATCAACTATCAGGTAAGGAGAATCTTTATTAGAAAAAGAGATTTAACCATGTTTCCGCAATTGAATTGAGAAGGAGGTATTGGCATGAGGCTTAGACTGGGATTCTTGGCGTGTCTGATTTTTGTTGTGCTGTTGGCAGTAAGCTTCATTAATAAAGCGGAGGCGGGGTTTCCGGACAAGACGATTACGATCCTTTGCCCGGCGGCTCCGGGAGGTTCCACAGACCTGACCGCAAGGATGCTTGCTAAGAGCTTAACAGAGATACTGAAGGTGCCTGTTGTTGTTGAGAACAAAACTGGAGGTGGAGGCTTTCTTGCAGGGTCGACCATTTATAATGCTGCTCCCGATGGATACAACATTTTTGTTACTTACAGCAGTTCCTTTACCTTGACGCATTTCTTAAGAAACCCTCCCTACGACATCTTCAAAATGACGCCGATTCTGTCCTATGGCGTCTACCCTTTCACGCTTGCGGTAAAGGCGGACTCGCCATGGAAAACGTTCAAGGATTTCATCGGCTATGCGAAGGCCAACCCGGGCAAAGTCGCCTTGGCAACTTCGAACCCTACTTCCATGGAAAACCTGCCCATCTGGATGCTTGAGGAGGAGCTAGGGCTCAGAATGAAATTGGTCCCTTACGATGGAGGAGCGCCGGCAGTGGCAGCGGTTTTGGGAGGACACGCGCAGGCTTTTACCGGGGTTGCCGAGGCTATTCCTCACATTCGGGACGGCTCCATGCGCGGTCTGGCCACCTATTTGAGTGCCAGGATGCCCGGTCTTCCGGATGTTCCAACCCTGAAAGAGTTGGGATACAACGTGGTCGTGGAGTCCAGACTTGCCGTTTTAGGACCTCCGGGTGTCCCGAAAGAGACGGTGAAGATCATCCAAGATGCTTTTAAGAAAGCTATGGAGAGCCCCGATTTTGTAAAAATATGCCAGGGGTTCGAAGTGACGCGTTCATATATGGACGGCGCCACAATGGATAAGTACCATCGAGAGCTTGCCGCCCAGACGGAAAAGATTTTAGTCAAGATCGGCAAGCTTAAGAAATAAGAAATTACCGCTAAGAGGAGGAGAAAAACCCTCTCTCCTCCTTCAAGAGAGGTTCAGCGGTCAGAAATATCTGACACATTTTATTATCCTCGTTCCGGCTTCTGAGTTATGTATGGCCCACCTTGTAAATTCATGTAAATGAATTTTACCGGGCAGAGTTTTCTTCAACTCTGGAAAATTCTCGGCCTTGAGCGGATAATAAAACATGGAGAACGTGAGATGAAGATATCCGAAATAGAATTGGTGAATATCAATATACCGCTGGCGGCTTCCGATCTTCCAAAACCGGTCGGCCGGAACTATGGATGTTACATGTTGGTTCGGGTAAAGTGTGATAACGGACTGGAGGGCATCGGGGAAGGATATTACGGCAACTCGGCGAGCGCTATCGCTGCGGTGATCCAGGATGCCATTGCGCCTGATCTTATCGGCCAGGAGGCAACCAATGTAGCCGGGCTATATGAGCGCATGTATCGAGCCGGCTTCTATTCAGGACGTGTGGGCATCTACTTCTACGCCCTCAGCGCCGTGGAAATGGCCCTGTGGGATATCGTGGGAAAGCATTATGGAGCGCCTGTACACGCCCTTCTCGGCGGGGTTGCAAAGCGGACCGTGGCCCCGTATCCTTCCTTGCGGGCCCTGGCAAGCGAAAAGGAAGACAACACAATCCCCGTCTATGCCAGCATGCAGACCTACCGGACGGCTGAGGAGGTCGGTATTGTGGCTGAAGCAGCGGCCAGGGCCGGGTTCAGGTCGGTGAAGTTGCACCAGGTGGATATTGAATCCGTCAGAATGGCGCGTGAAGCCGTGGGCGATGACGTGGAAATCACCATGGATGTGAACGGATTTTTTAACACTTTGGAAGCGGAAAGGTTCGCAAATGAATTGGCGGAATACGACGTAGGATGGTTTGAAGAGCCGATCTGGCCGCCGGACGATTATCGTGCGCTGGCTCAGCTTCGTTTCCGTTCCCCGGTCCCGATCGCGAGCGGAGAAAACGAATCGACCATCTATGGCTTTGAGCGGATGTTCGAAGCCGATTGCGTGGACATTATCCAGCCGGAGGTCCTGGTGTCAGGAGGAATCCTCGAATCGACCAAGGTCTACGCTCTGGCCCAGGCGCGGAATATTCCGATTGCACCGCACAACTTCAAATTCGGCCCGGTGTGCGCGGCGACCATTCATTTGAGCCTGCTGTTTTCCAACGTGATCACCACCGAGACCCCGTGGTTTAAGCTGGAAGCGGATTTATTGAAAAAAGGACCAGAGATTTCGAACGGCCGTGCAAGACTCGCCGATCTGCCCGGGCTGGGAATGGAGGTGGATGAGGACGTAGTCAGAGACTACCGGATTGAAAAATTTCCACGGAAATAATGCTTTCACGCTCTTTCTCTCCCCCGCTCGCGGGGGAGAGAAAGAGAAAATACTATCTGCCCTTAAAATCCGGCTTCCGCTTTTCCATAAATGCCCGAATGCCCTCCTTGGCATCCCAGGTGGTCTTGATAAAATCCGAAGATTCCACCTCATAGCTGCAGGCCGCCTCATATCCTTCGAAAAGGCTTTTCCGCACCCCTTGCTTTAACCGCTCAATGGCGAGAGGGGCGGCTGAACAAAGGTGATTCGCAATGTCCATCGCCTCATCCATGAGCTTTTCCGGAGGCACGACTTTGTTCACCAGTCCGTATTCCTTTCCCTTTTCCCCGGAAAACCACTCTCCCAGGAGGAGAATTTCGAGGGCGCTCCTGCGGCCTATCCACCGGGCCAGCCTGACCATTCCCACGCTCCAACTGGGGAGCATCCCGAGATAGGCATCCCGGGCTCCGAATCTGGCCCTATCCGTTGCGATCACAAAATCGCAGGGCCAGGCCAGGCCGGTGCCTCCCCCGGCGCAGTATCCATCCACGGCCGCGATCACCGGTTGCGGCAGAGATTCAATGAGACCGACGCATTGCCGCCCCATTTCGCGGAACCGTTTGCTTGCATCCTCTTGATCAAAAGCCTCCTCGTCCCCCATATCCGCCCCTGCGCAGAACGCCCTTTGTCCTGCCCCGGTGAGGATCACGGCTCGAATCGAGCGATCCTGCGCCGTCGATTGAAGCTCTTCGATCAGCACCCGCAGCATGGCGGGGTTCACGATGTTCAAGGGCGGGCGGTTGAGCGTTATGATTCTTACCATGCCTTTCCGTTTCACAAGAACACGTTTGCTTTCGGTCGTCATGGCTCCATCCTTAACCTGAGGTTATTAATTGGCTGTGTGCCGAGTCAAATTCTGAGGGCAAGCCGAAAGCCTTCCCAGACGGCATGATGGATATTTCTCGGCTTCACACAGTCTCCAATGGCATGAACAGGGAACGAAGCATCCTGCAACCCAAGAACAAGCCGTTGTTCGGGCTCGAACCCGGTTGCTGCGACAAGAGAAGCCGTCCTGATCTTCTGAACTCCTTCCGGAGATCTGACGAGAACGCCCTCTTCGGAGACCTCCAGAACCGTCGTGTCCGTCATGATCTGAACGCCCGCTTCCGACAGCAATTGTGCCAGAGCCTGTTTAGGGATTGAAAAGATCCCGATCATGAGATGAGACAGCGGTTCGACAATGGTCACTTTCTTCCCTTTCCTCGACAACCAAAGGGCGGTTTCGCATCCGACGAGACCTCCTCCCATCACAACGGCGCTGTCTCCGACCGGTTCGTCGGCTTTGAGCAAATCAACAGCGCTGAAAAAACGGATCTTCTCCAATCCCTGCACCTCCGGAACGGCAGGTCGTGCTCCCGTGGCGATGACCACTTCATCGACATGCTCTTTCATCACCTGATCCGGGGTGGCTTCATGGTTGAGTACGACCCGGATGTTCAGTGCTTCCATCTGATGCGAGAAATATGCAATGAGAGCTTTAATGTCTGCTTTAAATGACGGCGTGGATGCGGGGATGAGGTTGCCTCCGAGATGCGATTCCTTTTCCCACAGAACCACATGATGCCCTCTCAGAGCCGCAACCCTGGCAGCTTCCATCCCGGCCGGTCCGGCGCCGACAACCAGCAAGGATTTTCGATCCGAAGCTTTGGTGATCGAAAATGCCCTTTCCATTCCTGTTTGAGGGTTTACGCTGCAGCCGATGGTTTTTCCCGCCACGATGCGGCCCAAACACCCGTCGTAATCGCCTATACAGGGCCTAATGTCAGTTAATGCATTCTTTTTCACCTTGCCCGGCCATTCCGGATCCGCCAACAGGGATCTTCCCAGAGCGATAAAGTCGGCTTTGCCCTCGGCAAGAACCGCTTCGGCGAGATCGGGATAACCCAAGCGGCCGACGGCGATGACCGGGATACCCACCCTTTTCTTTATCGATGCGGCGTAGTCCACGGCGCATCCCCGATCCATGTAGATAGGGGGATGGGCCCAGTGTTTGGCTTCGCTGCACCCGGCATCAATGTGCAGGCAATCGACGCCTGCATCTTCAAATCTCCGTGCAATGGCAATGGATTCCTCGATATGGCGGCCGTCTTCAACGTTGTGGCTCCCGGCCATGCGGAAAATCAGGGGAAACCGGCCTCCTACAGCCCTCCGCACGGACGCAATAATTTCCAGAGGAAACCGAAGACGTCCTTCCAGATCGCCGCCGTATCCGTCTTTTCGCCTGTTCCATTTGGTGGTCATGAATTGGTCGATCAGGTACCCTTCATGACCGTGCAATTCGACGGCGTCGAAACCCGACTGTTTCACAATCATGGCGGCCGCCGCGAAGGCGTCCGTCAGCCTCCTTATCTCTTCGATCGTCAGCTCGCGGGCCATGACGGAGGGATCGTTTGAGCAAGGTTGGGCAGAAGGCGCAACGGCCCATCCTGCATGAACAACCTCCGGCCTGGCCAAACGGCCGTATCCGGCCGTAAGCTGCGCGGCTATTTTGGCCCCATACTCTTGGACAGCCTCTGCAAGCTCATTCAGTCGCGGAACATAAAGGGTCGAATCGGCCCTGGCCAAGGGACTCCACGGCCCGCGATCCCTTTTTTCCACTTCCGAATCGACTGCCATTAGCCCCGTAATGATCAGACCGACGCCCCCTTCAGCACGGGCCGCATAATAGTCCACTGCGCGCTGGGAAAAGCGACCGTCCGGTTCGATCAATCCGCGGGCCCCCATTGGGGCCATCACGATCCTGTTTTTCAGCTCCAGGGTATTGATCTTTCCGGGTCTGAACAAGAATGAAAACATGGCTTTCATTACCACTTCTCCTTATAAACATCCACAAAGATCCTTCCTCCGCCTAACCCTCCAACTCTCCACCCGTAGCGTATTTCCCTCTCGCCTTTTTTTGGGAAGTTCAGTATAGGAAAATTATATGCCGAGAGATGGTGGAGACGTAGGCTAAAGTCAGTTCAGAGAAAAGGCCGATCGTTACCATTTAATGGGCCAGAGCCCTATCTTCCAAGGTCGATCATTCCTACATGTGTTCCGAGGCGGAGCCATTACCGCTTACCGGACCCTTCCCTCACGAATCGCGATCCTGCTCCGTTTCCAAGGGAGGGAAAGAGCCTTTTTTTGTTTGACACGGTGTAACTGCCTGGTTAGTATTTGTAACCAAAGGTCAGCAGGGCAGGGTCGGATGGAGCTTGACGTTCAGGCAAGGGTCAGGAAGTTTCGGAAGGAGCGGGGGCTCACGGTGAGGCAACTCGCCCAAGGGGCGGGATGCACCCATTCCTACATCTCCCAAATAGAAAAGGGAACGACCGTTCCTTCCCTGTCCATGGTGGGCAAGCTTGCCGCTGCGCTTGGGATCAACGTCGTCGATCTCTTCAATGAATTCCCCAACGGCCATGAGGCCGATTATTATCTTTCCAAAAAAGAACGCAAGACGATCAACTACCCGGACGGAAAGGTGTCGAGCCAGCTTTTGGTCTCGCGCATCACGACCAGGAAGATGGAGCCCCTGGTGAGTGTGATCGGGCCGGGGGGATCGTCGGATGAAGCGGAAAAGATGGTTCATCCTTCAGGGACCGAGGAGTTCGTGCTCGTCCTGAAGGGCGAACTGCACTTCAAGGTGAACGGCAGGGAGATGTGTGTGAAGGAGGGAGACACCTTGAGCTTCGACGGCACGTTGCCTCACAGTTGGATGAACAAAACGAAGAAGAAGGCGGAAGTGCTGTTCGTCTTCAGCCCGCCGATATGGTGAATAACGTCAGTAGTCAGTGGTCCGTTGTCCGTAGCGTAAGAAACAACTGACAACTGACCACGGACAACTGACCATGAAACATGGAGATGGGGTATGGAGAAAAAACAATATTTCAGTGTCGGCCGGGTCGCGCGTCGCAAGGACGGGATCGCCAAGGTCACGGGAAAGGAAATCTATTCCTCCGATGTGACCCTTCCCAACATGCTTCACGCCAGGGTGCTGAGGAGCCCTCACCCCCACGCGAGGATCGTTTCCATCGACACCTCGGAAGCGGAAAACATGGGCGCTTTTTGCATCAGCTACAAGGATGTTCCCAAGATGCGCTACAACGAGCGGCAGGTGAGCATTCCCGAGAAAACCTACCGGGACCGGACGGTCCTGCCCGACAAGGTCAGGCATGTGGGGGAAGGCGTTGTCGCGGTAGCGGCCAAAACCGAGGCGCTGGCTGAAAAAGCCGTGCGGGCCATCAAGGTGGACTACGAGATCCTGCCCGCGGTCTTCGACCCCTTCGAGGCCATGAAGGAGGGCGCTCCCCGGTTGTACGAGGACGTGATGCTCGGTGAGGTCACCCTGCCCATTGAAAGAAACGTCGCCTGCGCCAGGGAGGTGAGCGAGGGGGATGTGGAGCAAGGGTTCAGAGAGGCCGACCTCGTCGTGGAAGACGTCTTCACCACGGGCCGGGTTTATCACCAGCAAATGGAAACCAAGTCCGTGGTGTGCCGGCCGGAACCGGACGGCGGCATCACGGTCTGGCCTACGGCCCAGTCCATTCACAACACCCGCCAGCTTCTCGGCCGCATCTTCGGCATTCCTCTGAGCAAGGTGAACGTGCACCGGGTCCCCATCGGCGGGGCCTTCGGGTCCAGCATCCAGATGAACACGGCCGTCGCCATCTGCGCGGCCCTGGCCCTGAAAGCGCGAAAGCCCGTGAGGCTCAGCCTCACCCGGGAAGAGGACATGTACGATCACTGCAAGTACCCTTCCTGGATTCGCCTCAAGTACGGTGTCAAGAAAGACGGGACCATCACGGCCGGCCGGATGGAAACCGTGGTCGACATCGGCGGCCACAACATCCAGGCCTATCCTCTGCTGGGGTGCATGGCAGGGTGGTTTGTCTCCCTGTACCGCATGCCCCACCTGAGCATACAGGGAACCGCGGTCTATACCAACAAGGCGCCGGCCTGCGCCATGCAGGGGTACGGCAATCCCCAGGTTTCCTTTGCCGTGGAATCCATGATGGACATGATCGCGGAAAAGCTGGGCATGGATCCCATCGAGCTCAGGCTGAAGAACTACGTGGGGCTCGGAGAGACTTTCTGGGGCCAGGGGCCCACGGTCCGGTCCATCATCCGGAGCTGCGGGGTCGAGGAAATGCTTCTCAAGGGCAGGGACATGATCGGATGGGGCCAGCGGGGAAAGCCCGAGGACAAGACCGGCAGGTACCGCCGCGGCATCGGCGTGGGCCGGAGCTTTCACACATCGGGAACCGGCGCCCCCATGCCCGGGGAGGTGATCGACTACTCTACAGCCATGGTGAAGGTGAACGAAGACGGGTCCGTGGATTTCCTGACCGGCCTCATGTGCCACGGCGGCGGAACCCTGGAAGCATGCGCCAAGATCGTGGCCGAGACCATGGGCGTGCCCCTCGATAAGGTCGGCATTTCCCCTTCCAACACCCTGAGCACGGGATACGACGTATGCACCCATGCCACGAGGGGTGTGTATTGCGGGGGGGCGGCAGTCAAGAAGGCTGCGGAATCGGCCAAGAAGATCCTCCTCGGTTTCGCCTCCAGACTCATCGAGGTGAATCCCGATGCGCTTCAGATCCGTCCGGATCCTGATTCGGGTCAGGGGATCATCTTCCTGGAAGGGGCCAAGGGAAAATCCATCACCGTGGGAGAGACGGCAAAAGCCGCTCAGATCAAAGGCTGGGGAACTGCGATTGCGGTGGAGAGCCACAGGCAGGTGAACTGCCCTCCCTGTTTCGTCACCAATTTCATTGAAGTGGAAGTGGACACCGAGACCGGCGTAATACGGCCGACCAGATCCGTGGCCGCGGTCGATGCCGGCACCGTCATGAACCCGGATCTGACCGCGGGTCAGCTCGAGGGCGGACTCTGCCGGGGGATCGGCCTGGCCCTGCTGGAAGGCACGGAGTACGACGGTCTGACAGGAAGGCTCACGTGCAATGGGAGCATGGTGGACAACAAGGTCTACACGGCTGTGGACATGCCGCCGGTGGAAAGGGTGGAGACCTTTTTTGCGAATACCTACGAACCTTCCGGGCCCTTTGGCGCAAAAGGGGTGGGGGAGGCGGCGAACAACTGCACCGCGGGCACGGTTGCAAACGCCGTGTACAATGCCGTGGGCATTCGCTTCAAGGATGCGCCCATGACTCCGGAGAGGGTCCTCAAAGCCTTGAAAGAAAAAGCGGCCGGGGAGAGGGGGTAATCACATGACGGATACGAGGATCATCGCGCACGAATTCGATTTCATGGCGCCGGAAAGCGTTTCCGAGGTCCTGGACCTGCTGGAGCGCTATGGCTCCAAGGCCAAGATCATGGCCGGAGGAACAGACCTTCTTGTCCTGCTGAAGATGGATAAAATCGCTCCGGAAGTCATCATCAACCTCATGAAGATCACGGATCTGAACTCCATCAAGGAGGAGGACGGCCTGCGCATCGGGGCAACGACCAGACTGAGCAGGATAAGGGACTACTGCTCCAGGGATAGAAGATACGCCGCCCTTCACGACGCCATTTCCGTGCTGGGAAAACCGCAGGTGTGGAACATGGGCACCATGGCGGGGAACCTCTGCAACGCCTCGCCTGCTGCGGACACGGCGCCGCCCCTCCTGGTTTACAAGGCCCGCGTGAAGCTGTTGGGCAGGAGCGGGGAGAGGACTCTGGGGCTCGAGGAGTTTTTCAAGGGGGTCAACCGAACCGCCCTTTCAGAGGGCGAACTCCTGGTGGAGATCAGGACGGAGAAGATCCCGGAGCGCACCGGAAGCGCATTCATGAAGACGGCGCGGGTCGGAGCCGACATCTCCAAGGTGACTTGCGCGGTGGCGGTGCAGAGGGATGGAAACCGCTGCACGGCCTGCCGCATCGCCCTGGGCGCTGTGGCGCCGGTTCCCATGCGGGCAAAGGGCGCCGAAGGACTTATCCAGGGAGCCGAGGTGGACGAAGGGGTGCTCGAAAAAGCAGGCCGGCAGGTGGCGCAGGAGGTGAGGCCGATCGACGACGTGCGCTCAACGGCCGAGTACCGCAGGGACGTGGCGAAAACCCTGTTCAAGGATGTTTTTTCAAAGGCATGGGCCAGGGCTGCAGGAGAGCAGGAATGAGAAAAGAAAAGGTGGTTCTTAAAGTCAACGGGGAAGAGCACGAGCTGCTGGTGGAACCCAATGCGCTCCTGCTCAACGTGCTGAGAGACGAACTCGAGCTCACAGGAGCCAAGTACGCGTGCGGCGTCGGCCAGTGCGGGGGGTGCACGGTCCTCATGAACGGGGAGGCGGTGTTGAGCTGTCTCGTTCTTGCCGTGGCCGCGAACGGGGCGGAGATCCAGACCGTCGAAGGGCTGGTCAAGCCCGACGGGACCCTGGATCCACTCCAGGAAGCGTTCCTCGACCACAGTGCGATCCAGTGCGGGTTCTGCACGCCGGGCATGGTCATGATCAGCAAGGACCTCCTCAACCGCAACGCTTCCCCTTCGGAGCAGGAGATCCGGGAACACATCCGGGGCAACATCTGCCGGTGCACGGGGTACAACAGCATTGTCAGGGCGGTGAAGAGCTGCAAGCATTGATTGCAGGGGCGGGGACGGCCATTCCCCTCAAGGCGATATCTATTGGCGTGGGGGGAGGCGAACCGATCTTTGAGGGTTTGACAGGCGATGGATGTCGTCGGAAAGAGAGGTTCTGCCAGGGCTTTTGTGAAGCAAACCCTCAAAGATGGGTTCGCTGCAATCGCCGGTGAACTTCTTTTGAGATATCGCCTTTCGGGGAACGGCCGTCCCCGCCCTTGTAGGAGCAAGCTCCTGCTTGCGATACTATCTTTAATAACCTCTTCGGCAAGGACCGAAGAGCACAGGGAGGCTACGAATGATCCCCATTGAATACCTGGCTCCGAAGACCCTCGACCGGCTTCTCGAGGATTTGAAAGGGATGGCCGGGCAGGTCAAGTTTGTGGCAGGATGCACCAATGTGATCCCGGACCTTCGGGCCCGGACCGTCTCGCCCAAGTTCCTGGTGAACCTCCAGGGGCTGGAAGGAATGTCCGGTATCACTGAGGAAAAAAACGCCCTTTCCATCGGCGCCCTCACCACTATGACGGAGCTGGCTGGGTCCCCTGTCATCAGGGCATGGGCTCCGGCCCTGGCTTCGGCGGCCCATCAGATGGGGAACCCCCTGGTCAGAAACCGCGCCACCTTGGGAGGGAATCTCGCCGACGCCTCTCCTGCCGCGGATTCGGCGCCTCCCCTTCTTTCTCTCGAAGCCGTGATCCACACTCTGGGGCCGGGCGGCGTGAATCGTGAGATCCCGGTGGACCGCTTTTTCGAAGGGCCTCATCGGACGGTCCTGGCCGGAGAGGAAATTTTGACAAGGGTGACGATTCCGAAGCCGAAAGATCCTTCAAGGAGCGCTTACATCAAGCTCGGGCTCAGGAACGCTTCGGCCATTTCCGTGGTGAGCATCGCCCTGCTGCTCGAGCTAGAAGGAGCGATCTGCCGCAAAGCACGGGTGGCCCTGGGTTCCGTGGCGCCCACGCCCACGCGAGCCTATGGGGTGGAGAAAGCCCTGGAAGGAAAAAAGATCGACGAAGCGATCAAGGATGCCTGCGCAGACATGATCAAAGGGGAGATCTCTCCCATCTCCGACATCCGGGCCTCGGCGGATTACAGGCGATGGACCGCATCGGTCCTTTTTCAGAGGGCGATTCAGCAGGCCATGGAAGGAGGGCGAGCATGAAAACTTACCCTGTGGAGATCCGGTTGAACGGCGAGCTTTTGCGAACGGAAGTGGCGGCCCACGAAACCCTCCTGGACGTTCTTAGAAAGAAGCTGGGAGCCAAGGAGGTCAAGAGCGGCTGCGCCAAGGGGGACTGCGGGGCCTGCGCCGTGCTTCTCGACGGAAAGGCGGTGAACGCCTGCCTCGTTCTTGCCGTGCAGGCAAGCGGCTCCGAGGTCGTTACCGTCCGGGGAATCGGCACGGAAGACCATCCCCATCCTCTTCAGGAGAGCTTTGTCAGGCACGGCGCCATCCAGTGCGGGTACTGCACGCCGGGAATGATCGTTTCCGCCAAGGCCCTTCTTGACAGGAACCCGGACCCGACCAGGGAAGAGATCAGGGAAGGAATCTCCGGAAATCTCTGCCGGTGCACCGGGTTCAAGAAGATCGTGGAAGCCATACAAAGCACGGCAAAGAGTAAGCAGTAAGAAGTAGGCAGTAGGCAGCAAGAATCACTCCCTACCGGCGAAGGTTTGAGCAGAGACGGCCGTCCCTGCTCACGAAAACGCGGCATTTATCCGTTGCACAACAATCGGCGGCCTTGTGTGGTGTTTGGTTACGCTGCAGGAGTTCTGTTGGGCCAAAAGCCCCGAAGGGGCGTTGTATGAAATCTGCGTAAGCAGATTTCATGGAGGGAACGAAGCATGGCAGAGAACGAGTACCGGATCATCGGAAAGCCTGTGCCCAGGCATGACGCGTGGGACAAGGCTTTTGGAAAGACCAAGTATGCCGACGACTTCGACATGCCGGGCATGCTTTGCGGAAAGGTCTTGAGAAGCGCCTATGCTGCGGCGAATATTCTTTCCATCGACACCTCCGGAGCGGAGAAGCTGCCGGGTGTGGAAGCCGTGCTCACGGCCAGGGACGTTCCCAACAACGAGACCGTGACCCGCTTCGGCCAGACCCACCAGGTGGGAGGGTTCGAGGGGCTCTATCGCGTCCTCGCGGACAGGAAGGTGCGGTCCATGGGCGATGCGGTGGCCCTGGTGGCGGCAAGGACGGAAGAGATCGCCGAGGAGGCCCTGCGGCTCATCCAGGTGAACTACGAACCCCTGCCCGGCGTCTTCGACCCTGTGGAGGCCATGAAGCCCGGGGCGTACCAGGTGGGCGAATCGGAGAGCAACGTCATCTGCAGCTACAAGGTGAGAAAGGGAAACGTGGAGGAAGGCTTTGCCCGCTCGGACGTGATCGTGGAAAACACCTACCGGGTCCCTCCCGTGGAACATGCCTTCATGGAACCTGAGTCCGGCACGGCGTGGATCGATGAGGACGGTGTGATTACCATCCGCGTGAGCACGCAGGTGATGGAGCATTTCAGGGGTGTTGCGGATGTGCTCGGGATCCCCCACAACAAGGTCCGGGTCATCGTTCCCATGGTAGGTGGGGGATTCGGAAGCAAGGAAGACATCACCGTGGAGACCTTTGTGGCCCTTCTTGCCTCCAAGACCAAGAAGCCGGTGAAAATGACCTTCACCCGGGAAGAGTCCATCCGGGCCACCAGCAAGCGCCATCCCTATGTGATGAAGTACAAGACCGGCGCCACGAAGGACGGCAAACTGATGGCCCTGGAGGCCGAGCTCATCTCGGACGCGGGCGGCCACGTGTACCTGAGTCCCTGGGTGCTTCTCTATTCCACGGTGGATGCCACGGGGCCCTATGACATCGCCCACGTGAAAGTGGATGCCCACACGGTGCTCACCAACAACACCTTTGCAAGCGCCAACAGGGGCTTCGGGGCGCCCCAGGTGTGTTTTGCCTACGAGTCCCAGATGGACGAAACGGCCAAGCGGCTCGGCATGACCCCCCTCGAATTCCGCAGGAAGAACTACCTTCACACAGGAGGCGCCCTGGCCACGGGCCAGGTGCTCGAGTATGCGGTGGAAACGGAGCAGACCGCGGAAAAGGCCTTTGCGGCCCTGGGAGAGCCTTCCAAGCCCTCTTCTTCCTCGGAGCGGATCGGCCGAGGATTGGCTTCGGGCATGCTAAGCTACGGCAGGATGGTTTTTCTCCATGACACCTCCCGATCCTTCGTGAGCATTGAAATGGACGGAAGCGTCACCGTGAAATGCGGGGTCCAGGACATCGGCGGAGGCCAGGCCTCGTCGATTGCCTCGATTGCCGCAGAGGTTCTCGGTGTTCCCATGGAGGATGTAAAGACGTTCATCGGGGACACGGCGCTCACGCCTCTGGCCGGGACGACCACGGCGACCCGGATGCTCTACATGTCGGGGAACGCCACCCTCAAGGCCGCCACGGAAGTGCGCAGGAACCTCCTGGGCAAAGCGTCCAAAATGCTCGAGGCCGATGCGGAGGATCTTGTCCTCAAAGACCGGAAGATCTTTGTGAAAGGCGCGCCGGGCAACGCCCTCGCACTGGACAAAGTCGTTAAGGCATGCGCCGCGGATGGGATCCCCTTGTACCACGTGGCCCAGTTCAATGCGCCCTTCAGGGAACTCATCGACTTCACGACCGGCCAGGGACAGGTTTTCCCTGATTTCACCTTCGGTTCCCATGCCGTGGAGGTGGCGGTGGACGTGGAGACAGGGAAGGTCAGGGTTCTCAAGCTCATCTCCTGCTTTGACGTCGGACAGGCCATCAATCCCCTGAGCGCCGAGGGCCAGCTCGAAGGGGGGGCCATTTACGGCCTGGGCTACGGCCTGACGGAAAAGGTCATTCTCGATCGCGGCGTCACGCTGACCCCGTCATTTTCCGAATACCTCATTCACACGGCCATGGACGCCCCGGAGGTGCAAACCATCATGATCGAGTCCAAGGGCGGGGCCGGGCCGTTCGGCGCCAAGGGCGTGGGAGAACCCTCCTGCGTTCCCATCGCCCCGGCTTTATCCAATGCCGTGTGCGACGCCATCGGGGTGAGGATCTTCGACCTTCCCCTGACACCGGAAAAGATCCTCCGGGCCCTGAAAAAGATCTGAGATAAAACCCTCCTTCATCTTCCAAGGCAAAAGGAGCATCCACGGGGGTGAGATATTTCATTGATCCACGGAGACAAAAGGAGAAGAGAGATGACAACCAAACTGACGGTGCTGGCCATTGGCGGCAATTCGCTGATCAAGGACAAGACCAAAATTTCTCTCTGGTACCAGTACGAAGCCGTGAAGGAGACGGCGGTCTACCTTGCCGACCTGATCGAGGCGGGAATGAACATGGTGATCACCCACGGGAACGGGCCCCAGGTGGGGTTCATCTATCGGCGGGGCGAGATAGCGGTTCACGAGCTTCCACTGATTCCTCTCGACATCTGCGGCGCCGACACCCAGGGGGCCATCGGGTACATGATCGAGAAAGCCCTGATCAACGAGTTCCGGAAGAGGGGTCTCCGGAAACAGCCCCTTGCGGTGGTGACGCAGACTGTGGTAGACAGGGATGATCCGTCCTTTTCCAAGCCTTCGAAGCCCATCGGATCCTTCATGAGCCGGGAAGAGGCCATGGAGAAGCAAAAGGAAAAGGGCTGGAATGTGCTGGAAGATGCGGGCCGCGGCTTCAGGCGGGTGGTGCCCTCGCCCATCCCGAAAGAGATCCTTGAAGTGGAGGCGATTCGTTTGCTGGTCCAACAGGGGTATGTGGTGATCGCCGCAGGTGGAGGAGGCATTCCGGTCGTACGGAATGAAAAGGGAGATCTGGAAGGTGTCGAGGCGGTGATCGACAAGGACCTGGGCACATCCCTGCTTGCAAAAAACCTTGGCGCGGACACCTTTGTTATCTCAACGGCGGTGGACGAGGTTTACCTCAACTTCGGGGAGGCGCATCAGAAAGCGCTCCGGCACGTAACGCTTTCCGAAATGAAACAATATCTCGGGGAAGGGCATTTCAAGCCCGGCTCCATGAAGCCGAAGGTAGAGGCGATCATTCAGTTCCTGGAAGGGGGCGGTGAAAAGGCGATCATCACGTCTCCCGAGAATTTGCCGAAAGCGGTTCGTGGTGAGGCGGGAACCACGATCACGAGATGAACGGAGTGTCGACAGGTTCACCACAGAGACACAGAGCGCACAGAGAGGGAGTTTAATTTTTTCGTCTATCCCGACCCGAAGGGCCGGGATAGACGAAAAGGGTCTCTCAAACATCAAATTCATAACGAGAAATTGTTGATAAATGATTGCTGCTGGTTTGAGGTTCCGGGGCTGTTTTTTGATAATGGTAAGCACATGGAGGTACGAGGACAGAACATTTTTGTTTGCCCCGGTCAATGACCGGGGCAAACAAAAAGTATTTCTCTGTGCTCTCCGTGCCTCTGTGGTGAAAACTCTGGACTAACAGAAAGGGGAAAACCATGAACTTTGAAGGCAAGGACATTCTTTCCACGGAAAATATGAGCAAGGAGGAAATCCTGGAAATCCTGAAGGTAAGCGCCAAGATGGAGGACATGTGCAAGACCCAGCATGTCTCCGACCTCCTGGCCGACAAGGTGGTGGCCGTGCTTTTTCTCGAGCCCTCCACGAGGACGCGCCTTTCTTTTGAAACCGCGGTCAAGCGCTTGGGCGCCAAGGCCATCACGGTCGCGGATGCGAAGACTTCTTCAACCGCCAAGGGAGAAACCCTGGCGGATACGGCGCTGACCGTGGAAGGTTACGTGGACTGCATCGTGGTGCGGCAGCCCCAGATCGGCGGAGCCAAGGTCATGGCGGACGCGGTGAAGATTCCCGTGATCAACGGCGGGGATGGTGCAGGCCAGCATCCGACCCAGGCCCTACTCGACCTGTACACCATCCAGAAGGAGAGGGGAACCCTGGAGGGGCTCAAGGTGGCCATGGTGGGAGACCTGAAGTACGGACGGACCGTGCACTCCCTCGCCTATGCCCTGGCTCCCTTTTCTCCGAAGGAGTACAGCTTCTGCGCCCCGGATGCCCTCCAGATGCCGAAGCACATCCTTTCCGACATGAAGAAGAAAGGGCTTTCCTGCAAAGTCACGGCTTCCATGGAAGAGGCCCTTCAGGCCGATGTCCTGTACATGACCCGGATCCAGAAAGAGCGGTTCACCGATGTATCTGAATACGATAAACTGAAAGGCGCCTTTATCCTGACCCGCAAGCTCGTCGAGAAAGGGAAGAAGGGCATTACCCTCATGCATCCTCTTCCGAGGGTGGACGAGATCACCACGGATGTGGACGATCTTCCCAATGCCGCCTATTTCCGCCAGGCCCACAACGGCGTCTTTGTGCGCATGGCCCTGCTGGCCCTCGTCATGGGCCGGGCGTAGAAAACCAGGACGGCCATAAGAGCAGGCCCTTTGCGAGTCTGCGTGACAAAGTCATTTCGAGGCGCAAGCCGAGAAATCTGACACAGTAAGACCCATCACACAGGTGCTCACGTCACAGCCTCTCCCGAAAGAGGGGCTGTTTTTTGTTGACAAATAAAATATCATATATCAAGATTTGATATCTGATATTTTATTTTATCGCATCAAGATCCTTAAATTATTCACTCTTCTTCTGAAACCCTTCATCTTTTAGAGGGCGATCGATATGAATCAGAAGCCCTACAAGCCCATCTGGGAAACGATTGCAGACAGGCTCAAAGAAGACATCATCAACGGTGTCTACCTCCCCGGAGAGCGACTGCGGGAAAACGAACTCGCGGAAAAGTATGCTTCGAGCAAAACCCCGGTAAAGGAAGCGCTGCGATACCTGGAAGGAATTGGATTTGTCGAGATCGTGCCTTACACGATGACGCTTGTGCGAAAGATGAACAAGGAAGAAGTTTCGGATTTGTACAGCATTGAAAGCGTTCTTGAAGGACTGGCCGCTCGCAGGGCGGCCCCCCATTTGAACAAGGGCCAAATCAGCAGGATGGAAAGATGTATTGAGCAACTGGAAAAGAATTTCAGGGTGGGCAACCACGGGCGGCATGAAAAGGCCAATATCGATTTCCATTCCATTATCTGGGAAGCTTCGGAAAGTGTAAAGCTTCAGGAACTCATCAACAGCATCCGACAGCAGCTTCAGAGATTCAGGACGGTCACCAGACGCCACCCGGAAAGGTTTGCTGATCTGGTGGCCGAGCACAGAAAAATCCTGGAGACCATGGTTCAAAACGATCCAGGAAAAGCCGAGCTGGTTGTTCGAAGGCATTTTGAGAGAAGCGGGGAGATCATTATGAGTCTCCTGGAGGCCGAAGACAGCGTAGCACCTTGATCAAACAACCAAAGACCGTGGCCCGTGGAAAGCGGTCATGGTCGTGCCGAGGAAGCTTTCCGATGGCTAGGCGAGACTTGATCAGCGGGACATTTTTTCTCCTCCTCGGTGGATATTTTGTGCTGGGGGCATTGCAATTTCCCATCTGGGATCGCTATGGTCCCGGTGCCGGGTTCTTCCCCCTCGTCCTGGGAATGGTTTTCATGGTTTTGTGCGGCATCCTCCTGGTTAGGGTCGGCGGAGGATTTGTTCGAAAAAGGCAAAGTCGATCGCAGAGCCAGGATGCACCATCCTTTGTGAAAAAAGGGAGATTCGCTCTGTGCCTCGGATTTTTCCTGGGTTTCTACCTGTTTTTCGAGTCCGCCGGTTTCCTGATCACGGTCTTCGTATATCTGCTGGGAATCCTGCTGCTCCTCGGAAAAAGAAGTCTCGGTGTGTCCTTGTTGATCGCAAGCGTCACGACCGTGCTCGTCTATTTGGCTTTTGTCTATGCCCTGGGTGTGCAACTTCCTCTGGGGATCTTGCGTGATTTTTTCTATGCCTTCATGGTTCGGTAAGCAATGCTGGAGAACCTTCTCATCGGATTTTCAAGCTCCCTGTCCCTCACGAATCTCCTCTACTGCCTCTTCGGGGTTACCGTGGGGACGGCCGTCGGTGTCCTGCCGGGTCTCGGTCCTGTGTCTTCCATTGCCCTCCTCCTGCCCTTCACCTACAAGATCGAGGTTCTGCCCGCGATCATCATGCTCGCTGGCATCTATTACGGAGTGCAGTACGGCGGAACCATGACATCCATCCTGGTCAACATTCCCGGAGAAGCGTCAACCGTCGTCACCTGTATCGACGGCTACCAAATGGCGCGAAAAGGCAGGGCCGGCGCGGCCCTGGGGATCGCCGCCTTCGGCTCCTTTATTGCAGGAACCTTCGGCATTGTCGTGCTCATGCTTCTGGCGCCTCCGCTTGCCAAGGCGGCGCTCATGATGGGTCCTCCGGAGTACACGGCCCTGATGATCACGGGGCTGACCCTGGTCATCTACCTGTCCAGCAAATCCATGATCAAGTCTCTCATGATGGGCGTGCTGGGGCTTCTTCTTGGGACGGTAGGCATGGACCCCGTGTCCGGCCAACTGCGCTTCACCCTGGGATCCGGCGCACTCATGGACGGCGTTGATCTGGCCCTTGTAGCCATGGGTCTTTTCGGTCTCGCGGAGGCTCTGGCCCTGATCGGCGGTGAGAGTTCATCCAGGGAAATGGTCAAATCACAGAGATTGAAGGAGATCCTGCCGAGCCGGGAGGATTGGAAGATTTCTTCCCTTCCGATTGCAAGGGGGTCTGTCGCCGGGTTTCTCATGGGGGTTCTACCGGGAGGAGGTGCGGTTATGGCTTCCTTCATCTCCTATGCCATGGAGAGGAGATTCTCGAAAAGCCGGGAACGATTCGGTCAGGGCGCGATTGAGGGCGTTGCAGGTCCGGAGTCCGCCAACAACGCAGCAGCGGTGGGCGCCTTTGTCCCGCTGCTGACCCTGGGTATCCCCGCCAACGTGGTCATGGCCCTTCTCATCGGCGCTTTCATGATCCACGGCGTCAACCCCGGGCCCCTTTTGCTCAAAGACAACCCGGCCCTCTTCTGGGGCATCATCACGAGCATGTACATCGGGAATTTCCTCCTCCTTATCCTGAACGTGCCGCTCATCGGTCTTTTCGTGAGAATCCTGAAGGTCCCTTACCCGATCTTGGGCCCGATCATCACCATCTTTTGCTTCATCGGCGCATACAGCATCAACCACAACGCTTCAGGAATCCTGATCGTGATCGTCTTCGGCGTGGTGGGCTATCTCATGCGTTACTTCGAGTATGACCCGGCGCCGCTCGTTCTTGCCATCGTGCTCGGCCCTCTGATGGAAAACTCGCTCCGCCAGTCCCTCATGCTTTTCAGGGGGGATGTTTCACAGGTCATTCACAGGCCTATTGCCCTTGTGCTTCTCGGGATTGCGGGGTTCCTGCTTGTCTCGCCGCTGTTGTCGCGATGGCTGCGAGTCGGGTTCTCAAAGCCCTTGATCGAAAAATGATAAACGCTAACCGCCGTGCACTTTCACGGCGAAATTGAACGCAGGAGGATCAGCATGGACATTGCAAAAGAGATAAGAACCATTCAAACGGACGTCTTGGTGATCGGAAGCGGTATGGCAGGGCTCCGGGCCGCTATCGAAGCAAGACGGTCAGGCCAGGAGGTGCTTCTGGTCGACAAGAGCCTTCTTGGCCGGGCCTCCAGTTCCATCTATGCCGGGGGGCTTGGACTTGAAATCCTTCCGAAGCACTTGCCTTACCATGGCGCGGTCAAAGGAAAGAAATTCGCCGATTACTTTAATGGGACCATCGAAGAGGTTTTCGACAAGATGCTCGAGGAAGGCGTTTCCATCGGATGGGGTTACCCCTACATCGACAACCAGAGAATTCTCATGACCGTGGCTGCAGATTACAAGCTGAGGCAGGAAGAGCTCAGGGACTTCGGGGTGGAGGATCCCTACAGCCAGCACTTTATCGGTCGGCCGGTCTCCATGGGTGTGCCGATCATTCTGCCCATGGTGGAGCATTTCAAGAAGATGGGCGGCGCCACGATGGAAAAGACGGTCGTCACCGACCTCATTCGTCAAAAGGACAGGGTGATCGGCGTGATCGGGTTCGAAATGGCCGACAAGCGGATGGTGGCGATTCTGGCCAAGGCGACCGTCATGGCCTCCGGAGGTTGCGCCCAGGTTTATAAGCGCACCTACTCTCCGACACGGATCACCGGAGACGGGTACGCCATGGCCTACCGGGCAGGTGCGGAGCTCTGGGAAATGGAGCTGGTGGCCTTCTGCAACTGGACCATTGCGGAACCGAAGTGTCCCCAGTGGTGGCTCCCCTTCTCTTACGGCCGCGTCTCCGGAAAGCTGAGGAACGCGCTGGGCGAGCCGTTCTTTGAGAAATACGCCAAAGAAAACGGGTGGCTGGGTCCGAAAGCCACGCTCAACGACGAAGACGTGATGGACAAGCGATATGGTAAACCCCTGACGGAGCTGGATCACTACTTCTGGATCGCCGTGTCCAAAGAAGTCCGGGAGGGCAGGGGCGTTGACGGCGCCGTGTATCTCGATCTCAGGCATGTGCCGGATGAGCGCTGGTATTATGAAAATGACGGCATCACGGGCCTCAACGAAATGAGGAACTTCGACTGGAAGAAGAAACCGCTGAAGATAGCACCGGCCGCTGAAAAGCAGGCAGGGGGAATCCTCACCGACGAGTATTTCAAGTCAAGCCTGGAAGGATTCTACGCCGCAGGGGAGGCGGGTCCGGGCGTGTCGCTGCCCTTCTGCATCGTTTCAGGAGCGTGTTCCGGAAGGTACGCCTCATGGTACGCGAGGGAAGCCCCGCCCGCGGAATTGGGTGACGAGGACAGGAAGTGGGTCGAGAAAAGAAAACTGCAAGCCCAGGCCTTGCTGAACCGTGAACCCAAGGAAGCGGGTGACCCGCGGCGGATCAAGCAGGCCATCAAAGAGACCATGTGGACCTATGTGGGGACCCTTCGCACTGACGAAGAACTTGCCAGGGGACTCGAAGCGTTGGAGCGGATCGAAAAGGAACGGCTGCCCCATCTCTATGCGAGGGACGTGAGAAGCCTTCGGGAAGCTTATGAAGTCAACAACATGGTTCTGGTATCGAAGATGATCGCCGAGTCGGCCAGGATGCGGACCGAGAGCCGGGGCCTTCATCAAAGGCTCGATTATCCCCACGAGGACAACGTGAACTGGCTGAAAAACATCGTGCTGGAAGCTTCGGACGGGGGTATGAAGCTGTCAACGAGACCTGTGAATCTGATCTGGCGAAAGCCGCCGGAGAGCAGGGTGAAAGGAGGGAACATCTGATGCTGGACTTCAAATATGAAATCGATCAGGACAAGTGCATCGGCTGTGAGATGTGTGCGGAGGTTTGTCCCACCATGGCCATTGATTTTGACGCGGAAAAAGAAAAGGCCTACGTGCTTGATAGGGACAACTGTCTCGTGTGCCATCAATGCCTGGAGGTGTGCCCGGTCGATGCGATTATCATGGAAGGTGGCCTTTGGCAGGAAGACATTCGTACTCATTGAGGATTGGGAGTTTTTTCAGAAAGGAGATTACGATGAAAAAGGTGTCATTGCTGAGTCTATTGGTGCTTTTTGTACTTACCGTCGCGGTCGGCAATCTTTCGCTGGCTGCGGACTTTCCCAACAAGCCGCTTCAAGTGATCATACCCTACGGCCCGGGGGGAACCCACGACATCGCAGCCCGGATCGTGGACGGCCAGCTCCAGGAAGTCCTGTCCGTGCCGGTCATTCATGTCAATAAATCCGGGGGGGGAGGCATGGTCGGCGGCGCATATGCCCTAGAACAACCTGCAGACGGATATACGATCCTTTACGGCGGCCTCACGGTTCTCGTGGAGATCCCGATCGTGACGCCGAACTGCCCCTACACATGGCAGGATTTTATCCCCATTGCGCGGGTGACTTCGGGTCCGTTGATTCTATCGGTGGGCAAGGAATCGCCGTGGAACAGCCTCGAGGATTTCATGGCCGCGGCAAAGAAGAGTCCCGGAAAAGTCACGGTCGGCATTCCGGGCATCGGGACAAGCCAGCATCTTGTGGCCGCTCTTTTTGCCAAGGAAGCCGGACTGGACCTCAACATCATTCCCTTCAAGGGCGATGGAGCGGCCGTCACCGCCATGCTGGGAAACCATGTGGATTCGGTCATGACCGGCTTGACTTCTCTGACCCCTCACCTCAATGCAGGGAGCGTCAAGGCCCTGGCCTCGAGCACCCCTGAAAGGCATCCGGTTCAAAAAGACATTCCCACGTTCAAGGAAAAAGGGTTTCCCAACATCGTCATCCTGAGCTGGACCGGAGCATGGGTTCGCAAAGGGACCCCCCAGGACAGGGTGAAGATCCTGCAAGACGCTTACAAAGAGGCCGCCAGCCACAAGTCGGTCGTCACATTGATCGACAAGGCAGGGGCTACGCCGGACTACGCAGGGACCGAAGAACTGCTCAAAGCTGTCCCCAAGGAGCATGAGGCCATTCTGAGTGCCGCCAAGTCCGCCGGCATTTCGCAGAAATGAGGAAGGCGGAAGAATACCTGTCAAGGCCATCCACTCTTCCTTCCAGCCCCATCGAGGGCCCTGCTCACAGCCGATCCCCCTTGCCGCCTCGGGAGGGGGATTGGCCCTATTTCATGCCCCTTTGTCCTTGACTCACCGGGCTCTTTTCCCTACACTGCTTTTCCACGACAAGGGAAGGAAAGACAGGAGGACCGATTGAAGTCCAATTTGATCTGGATCGATCTGGAGATGACAGGCCTCGATCCCGAAAAGAACGTGATTCTCGAGATTGCCGCCATGGTGACCGACAGCATGCTCGAGATCGTGGCCGAGGGCCCGAGCATCGCCATCAAATACCCCGAGCACGTTCTTTCCAGGATGGAGGCGTGGAGCGGTTCGCAGCACAAGAAGTCAGGGCTTCTCGATCGCGCGAGAAACTCACCCTACACCTGCGCGAAAGCCGAAGAGGAAGTGCTCGCCTTTCTCTCCAGGCACTGCCGCAAAGGCAAATCACCCCTTTGCGGCAATACGATCTGGCAGGATCGCCGCTTTCTGATCAAGTACATGCCTGCGGTGGAGGGGTTCTGCCACTACCGAAACATCGACGTGAGCTCCATCAAGGAACTGGTGAGACGCTGGTATCCCATCCTCCCTGGCTACAAAAAGAAAAAAGCCCACCTCGCCCTGAGCGACATCAAGGAATCCATCAAGGAGCTGAGGTACTACCGCGAGAAAGTGTTCGTCGGCACGTAGTGCATTGATTTCGTCAAAACCGGGATTTCGACCTGCCCGTGACGCCGGATAAGGTCATCCCAGGGATCGGATTCGAACAACCTCTCTTGAAACGGTGTAGTTATCCAGGATTTTTTCGTTGATATTGATACCGAGTCCCGGTCCCTGGGGAACGTTCACAGTGCCGTCTTTGTTCAGGGTGATGGGCGGATCGATGATGTCTTCAACAACATAGTCCGTCGTCGGGATCAGATCGTTATGATAAACACAGTTGTCCAGACTGGCGATGGCGAGGCCATAGGTCTGCGCGAGGCCGGTTTCGATCATCTGCCCCACCCAGCAGCCGATTCCTGCACCGCGAGAAATGTCGTGTATCGCCTTTGACGGAGCGAGTCCGCCTACCCGTCCCTGTTTGATGTTGATGATGCGACAGGCCCCCAGTTCTCCGGCAAGGCGGGCCGCGTAAGGGCTCAGGATGGATTCGTCAAGGCAGATGGGGGTTTGCATCTCCGCCTGAAGCTTCGCGTGATAGTGAAGGTCCTCCCACGTGAAGGGCTGTTCCACCATGATCAGGTTGAACCGGTCCAGGGCCTTGAGGTGTTCCACGTCATGCGGGTAGGCGTAATCGGTGTTGGCGTCCACCATCAAGGGAAGATCCGGGTAGTTTTTCCTCACCCGTTCCAGGATATTCAGGTCCCAGCCGTGCTTGATTTTCATCTTAATGCGGCGATACCCGCGATCGACGTATCCGGCAATGACCTCCAGAGCCTCCTCGATCGTGTTCTGGATTCCCACGCCGTGGCCGACGGGCACACGATCTTTGGTTCCGCCGAGCAGGCGGCTCAGGGACACCCCCTTTTTCAAGGCCTCCAGTGTCCACACCGCATTGTCCAACCCTGCTTTGGCCATGTTGTGGCCCTTGAACGGGCGGAGGAGGTCCACAAAATCCTCCGGCCCGCGGAGCTCTCTGCCCATTACAGCCGGCAGAAAGAACTCCTTCAACATGACCTTCACGGTGCCCGGGGTTTCATAGGTCGAACCCGGTGTATCTTTGCACACGCATTCACTGAAAACCACCGCATCGGGCGCATAAACCTTGAGAACGACCTTGTCCACATTGAAGTTGCGGTTGTAGCTCGTCTCGTAGGGGAGCAGCAGGGGAATCTGAACGTGAATGATGTCAACCCGCTCGATCTTCATGGACCACTCCTTACCTTAATCTTCCCACTCCGCGATCTTCAGCAGAACGGTTTCGTTGATGGGGAGTTTCAGCTTCAGCTTGGCATTTGCCCCGTAAATGGAGTTTACGGTGTGGAGAGGAAGCCAATAAATTTGATCGATGATCCGGTGCTGGGCCTTCTTGTAGAGGGCTTCCCGTTTGGCCCTGTCAAAGGAAAACCGGGCCTCCTCCAGCCATGTGGAAAGCTCGGCATCGTCGGTGTAGCTCTTGTTTTCCTTTTTTCCGAACCACATGGGCAGGGTGCCGTCCGCATCGAGAAGCATGTAACTCGCCCACCCGAAGTTTCCGATGTCCTTGGCTTTCCCGCTGTCACGGACCTCGATGGCCTGGCCGATGTTGGACCTGAAGTCCTTCAAGTTCAGGTTGATCCCTACTTTCTTTAGATACCCCATGGCGGCGGTGTTGAACTGGTGGTGAACAGGCAAATAGTACATGATGTCCAGGCTGAATCCGTCGGCATACCCGGCCTCTTTGAGTAAGGCCTTTGCCTTTTCGGGGTTGTATTCAAGGCCCTTGATGCTCGGGTCATAGCCGAAGTCATAAGGGCTGAGGGGGGAGTTGAGGATTTGTGCGCGACCCTGAAACATGGTGTCGATGATGGCCTGGCGATCCAGCGCATGCCAGATGGCCTGCCGAACCCGCTTGTCCTGGACCGGGCTCTTTCCGGCGCGACCCATGGTATCGAACTGCCAAAAGCTGATCCTGTGGGATGGGGTCTCCATCACCTTGGTCTTGGGATTTTTTTCCACCATGGCCACTTTATCCGGGTCCAGTTTAGAGATGAGGTCCACGCCGCCGGAGATTAACTCGGCGATGCGGGTTGATTGCTCTGGAATAATGCGCACGGTCACATTCTTGATCTTGGGAAGACCTTTTATCCAGTAATCGGGGTTTGCAGTGAGTTCCAACTGGGATCCCTTCACCCATTTCACCATCCGGTACGGCCCGGTGCCCATCGCGAACTCGGCCACGTGTTGTTCCCCTTTTTCCTTGCAGAATTTTGGATCATAAGGAAAGAAGGTGCAGAACCTCTCCAGCACCAGGGGGTAAGGCGCGGCAGTGTGAAGCCTGAAGGTCAGGTCATCAATGACTTCCACGTGCTTGATGAATTTGTAGGCACTCTGGAGTCTGGACTTCAACTCTGGATTCAGGATGCGGTCCATGATGGTGTAACGAACGCATTCGGCGTTGAAGGGATTCCCGTTGTGGAATTTGACACCCGGGCGCAGTTTGAATTCCCAGGTCACATCATCCAGTCGCTTCCACGATGTTGCCAGAGCCGGTTTCATGGACAAGTCATCCAGGTCCCGCTCCACCAGAGGATCGGAGACCATATAATAGATGTTCGTCAGGTCCAGAAGCGTCGTGGCATAAATATCCATGGTCGAGACGCTGCTGCTAACCGCCCAGACCAGGGTGTCCTTTTTGGCGGCCGCGGATCCCGGCACCAAGAGAGCCGCAATGATTGAGCAAACGATAAGGCCGAACATTTTTTTCCTTTTCATTTTTCCCTCCTTTAATTGATGAGATACGTTGATTCAAACGCTCATGGCGTCTTTCTCCGCAAGCCAGCAGCGGCATGTATTCCTCATACTCAAAACAAACAGGGGCGGCCTTTCCTCCCTGCACCGTTTGAGGGAACCAGGACATCGCGGCTCAAAGAGGCAACCCGGTGGAAGGTGGGCAAGACTTGGCACCATGCCCGGAATTTCCTGAAGGGGCTGCTTCCCGGCGAGGAACTTCCTCCCCAGGGTCGGCATGGACCGCATGATCCCTTCAGTGTAGGGGTGACGGGGGGCGGCAAAGAGGTGATCCACGGGAGCCTGCTCTACGACCTGACCTGCATACATCACCAGCACATCGTCCGATACTTCGGCGATCACCCCGAGATCATGGGTGATCATGATCATGGCCATCTCCAGTTCCTCCTGGAGTTCGAGCATGAGATCGAGGATCTGGGCCTGGATCGTGACATCCAGCGCGGTGGTGGGCTCATCGGCTATGAGCAGTCTGGGCCTGCAGGCCATGGCCATGGCGATCATGGCCCGCTGCCTCATGCCGCCCGAGAGTTGATGGGGGTATTCGTGAATCCGCTTTTCCGGTGAAGGGATGCCGACAAGATCAAGCATTGTCGTGGCGGCCAGCATGCTCTCCTTACGACCCATCCCCCTGTGGATCATGAAGGTCTCCCCGATTTGGTCTCCCACGGTATAGACCGGGTTGAGCGATGTCATGGGTTCCTGAAATATCATGGAGATCTTGTTCCCCCGGACACGGCGCATCTCGGAGGCGCTCAGGGAAAACAGATTTTCTCCTTCGAACAGAGCCCTGCCGCCTTCAATGCGCCCCGGCGGTTCCGGAATGAGGCGCATGATGCTCATGGCTGCCACCGATTTGCCGCATCCTGATTCGCCCAGAATCCCAAGGGTTTCCCCCTTCCTGACGCTGAAGTTCACGTTGTCCACAGCCCTGACGATCCCTTCAGGGGTGTAAAAAAAGGTTCGAAGATCCGAAACGTCAAGCGTGTGATGGTTCATCATCGTCCAAAAGAGGGCGCTTGAAAGAGCGTGCACCTGTCTATGAATTGGTCAGGCATAAAGAAAACATCGCACCCAGTGGTCCTCTGCAACCCGAACGACAGGAGGACTTTCCTTTCGACACACATCGGATGCATCGGGACATCGGGGGTGGAACCTGCAACCGGCAGGCGGGTTGATCGGAGAGGGAACATCCCCCCGAAGAATCCGCCTTCTCCTCCTTTTGGCCCCTGCCTCCGCTTTGGGTAAGGCGGCAAGAAGGGCCCGTGAATAGGGGTGCTGAGCGTTGAGGTAAAGTTCCCGGTCGGAGGCCATTTCCACGAGCATCCCGAGATACATCACCGCAATGCGGTCGGAGATGTGCTCCACGACGGCCAGATCGTGGGCGATGATGAGCAAAGAAAGGCCTCTTTTTTCCTTGAGTGCATCCAGGAGGTTGATGATCTGGGCCTGGGTGGAGACATCCAGCGCGGAAACCGGTTCATCCGCGATGATCAGGCTCGGTTCCATGGCCAAAGCCCTCGCGATGCCGATTCGCTGCCGCTGTCCGCCGGAGAATTCGTGGGGATAGCGAGCCATGTGGTCGGCACTGAGGCCCACCTCCGAGAGGAGGTCTCGCACCCTATCGTGCCAGTTCCCGTTTTGCACCCGTCCGTGGACCCGAATCGCCTCTCCGACGATATCCCTGATTCGCATCCTGGGATTCAGTGACGCATAGGGATCCTGGAAGATCATCTGCAGACGCATTCTCATTCCTTTGAGCTCTCTTCCCGAAATTCGCCCAAGGTCCTTTCCTTCAAAAAAGATGCGGCCACCGGTTGGTTTATGAAGCCTCACGAGACAACGGCCGAGCGTTGACTTGCCGCATCCCGATTCCCCGACCAGGCCTAGCGTCTCTCCACTCCTGATGCTGAAACTGACGCCGTCCACCGCGTAGACGAATCCGACCGTTCGCTTGGTCAGCCCCTGTCTTATGGGGAAGTGTTTCTTGAGGTTCTCGACGATCAGAAGATCTTTCGTGTTGAGAGGGATCTCCATGTTCAGCTCTTCCTCAGGTGCGGATCCGTGAGGTCTCGCAAGGCGTCTCCAAGCAGATTAATCCCCAGCGCACTTAGAAATATGGCCAAACCGGGAAAGGCCGCCAGCCACCACTCCATCAACATGTAATCTCGGCCTTCCGCCAGCATGGTGCCCCACGACGGCGTGGGGGGCGGGATCCCCAGCCCGAGAAAGCTCAGGAGCGATTCCCGGATAATCGCTCGGGCCACCTCAACCGTGGCAAGAACCAGGATGGATGGAAGGAGGTTGGGAAGAATATGGCGGACCAGGATACGAGCGGTGCTCAGGGCAAGGGTGGTCGCGGCGAGCACGAATTCGCTGTGCCGCAGCTTACTGGTCTCCACCCGGGCGACCCGGGTGAACACCGGCCATCCGGTGAGCCCCAAAGCGACGATGATGTTTCGCAATGAAGGACCGAGCACCGCCACGAGGGAGATGGCCAGAAGAATGAAAGGAAACCCCATCATCACGTTTACCAGGAAGGAAATGAACGAGTCCACCTTCCCTCCGTAATAGCCGGCCAGGAGCCCAAGGAACAGACCGATCAGCACCTGGAGGACTACGGCCGAGAGCCCCACGATGAGAGAAATCCGCGCGCCGTAAAGAATCCGTGTGAACAGATCGCGCCCCACTTCATCGGTGCCCAGCAGGTGCTCGGAAGTCCCCCTTTCCATCCATGCCGGCGGGAGCAAGCGGTTCATGATATCCTGCTCGTAAGGATCGTGGGGGGCGAACCACGGAACAAAGAGGGCGGTGAAGAGCATTCCCGCGATGATCAATCCCCCGACAACGCCGAGGCGGAGATGCCACACTTTTCTGAAGGCCTGTTCCAAAGGGCTGGGCGCCGTGTCCTGATGAGCGAAGATTTCGACAGAGTTTTGGGCCATAAAGCGTTTTACTCCAGCCTGATTCTGGGATCCAGGTAGGCGGCCATGATGTCGGCCAGAAGGTTGCCCGCAACCACACAGAGAGCAAAGAAAACCACGATGGCCTGGACGACGGGGTAATCCCCCATCCGGATGGAATCCACAGCGAGCCTCCCCAACCCGGGCCATGCGAAAACCGTTTCGGTCACCACGGCCCCTCCAAGGAGGAGACTCAACTGCATCCCCGTCACCGTCACCAGGGGAATGCACGCGTTTTTGAAGGCATGCTTGATAAGGACTCTTGTTTCGCTCGCACCCTTTGCCCGGGCCGTGCGGATGTAGTCCTGGGTCAAGACCTCGAGCATGCCGGAACGAACGAGCCGCATGTTGATGGGCAGGAGCCATGCCCCGAGGGTAATGGCAGGAAGAATGAGATGGGACAGGGTTTCGCTACCGGAAATCGGAAGCCAGCCGAGCCACACGCCGAAGACAATGATGAGCATGATGCCGAACCAATAAAGGGGCATGGCCTGACCGACCAGGGCGATCATGGTGGTCAGGTTGTCTGCGAAGGAATACCGCCGGACCGCGGCGATGATGCCGATCGGGATAGCGAACAGATTGGCAAGGATGACCGCGCCGAAGGTCAACCTCAAAGTGGCAGGGACTCGTTCCAGCATGAGCTCGATGGCGGGCACTTTGGAGACAAAGGAGTCTCCAAAATCTCCGTGTAAAATGACCTTTTGGACAAAATCCAAATACTGCACCAAAACCGGACGGTCCAGCCCCATGCTTTTCTTGAATGCTTCGATATCCTCCACCGCCGCCTGAGGGGGAAGGAGAAGCAGGGCGGGGTCCGCGTTGAGGAAAAGAAGGAAGAAAGAGATCATGGAGATAACCAGGCAGACACCCACAGCCTGCATTAGCCTCCTGATGATGTAGGTCCTCATGCCCTTTACCCCCGAGGATCGTCCCTCATGGTCATTGCGACTTGGCGTCCCTTCTTGTAGACGGCGTAAATATTTTGCCGCTGCAGCAGAACATGGATATCCTCGAGGGGGTTCTTTTCCAGGATCAGAAGGTCGGCCTGCTTTTCCGGCTGGATGGATCCTGTCGAGTGCTGGATTCCCAGGGCCTCTGCAGCTCTTCCTGTAGCCGAGATAATCGCTTCATGACAAGAAAGCCCCATAGAGACCAATTCGCTCAACTCGGAGGCATTCCGGCCGTGCATGTTGAAAGGCGTGCCTGCATCCGTGCCGAAAGCGATTTGGACCCCGGCTTTCCACGCTTTGACAAAACTATTCAACCTGCTTTCCCTGTGTTCTTTCGATTTTTCAACCATGAAAGCCGGAATGCCCGCCTCGGTCCCTCTGGCGATCATGTTGGCGCCTGCCGAAAGAGTGGGAACAAGATAGGCCTTGTGCTTCAGCATCGTTTCGATGGCTTCATCGTCGAGTTGCATGCCGTGCTCGATGGTGTCGATGCCGGCGGAAAGGGCGTTTTTCACCCCCTGAAGACCTTGCGCATGAGCGGAGGTCCGCCGCCCTGCCTTGTGGGCTTCCTCGATCCCCGCCCTGAGTTCCTCCAGGGTGAGCTGGGCGTGGCCGGGTTCCACGCCCTCCGTGCAGATCCCGCCGGTGGCCATGAGTTTGATCACATCCGCTCCTGCCTTGACTTCGGACCGAACCGCTTTTCTGACCGCATCGGGTCCGTCCGCTTCGAGCCCGATCTGCCAGCCGTGACCGCCGGTCATGCAAATCATGTTGCCAGCGCAAAGCATGGTCGGTCCCTGCACGATGCCGGCATTCACGGCATTTCGAACGCTGAGCCCGACATGCCTGTAGCACCCGAGATCTCGCACCGTTGTGACGCCGCTTTCCAGGGTCTGCCCGGCGTGAGACGCCATATGAAGCGCCGCATCGGCTTCACTCAGGGTCAAAAGCTTTTTAGCCGGATCCGGGGAACAGTCCAGGACCAGATGTACGTGGCAGTCAATGAGCCCCGGCATCACTATTCTGCCGTCCAAATCGATCACTTCCCCAACTGTGTGTGGAGGAGGATTGCCGGGTCTGTCGACGGCGCCGATCCGCTCGTCTTCCATCAATACCCATCCCTTTTCGATCAGGCCGCCCAGCCCGTCGATCAATAGCGCGTTCTTAAAAAGCGTGACCATGTGAAAACCATCGTTCCTTTCATTCCGGTTGGTTTTTACCGTGCGAAGCTTCAGAGGTAGGCTCCCCGGCCGAGCCCTTGTCCTGCATGTTCCAGTAGCGTTCAACCAACAAACGGGACCGGTCAAAATGCCGCTTCATCAGGTTCTTCGCATTGCTGTTTTTCCTTTCCAAAATGCAGCGGAAAAACCTTTTGTTGAATTCATGGTCTTCCACGCCTTCCTCGTAGGAGAAAGGCAGCTTGGAAGTAAACTCCCTGGAAATCTTTACCGCGGCACGCACGGCCGACTCGAGGAGTCGGTTGTGGCAGGCCATGGCAATCAGGCGGTGAAATTCGACCTGCCTTTCGCGATCCACTTTTCTTTGGTCCAGCGCTTCTTGGCACAGGTCGAGGTTCTGTCGAAGCATCTCAAGGTCTCGATCTTCGCGTCGAAGACAAGCCAGCTCAAGCGTCACAGGTTCGATGACCCGCCTGAACTCGATCACTTCTTCAATCTCGAGCCCACCCAAGTGATAGCAGTCTACCACGACATCCAGGATCCGATGGGGATCGCCCTTTGCGACAAAACTTCCGCCCATGGCTCCCCGGCGCTTTTCCAGGAGCCCCTCGGCAACGAGCTGGCCGAGCGCTTCCCGGAGAACAGTTTTCGAGACATTGTATTGCTTGGTCATCTGTTCCTCGGAAGGTAGTTTATCACCAGGCTTCAAGCGACCTTCTGAGATGGCCTTCTTCAGCGCATCTTTCAACTGTTCCGGGATATTGACCGAACGAAAGTTGAATTCTTCCAAAGCCTTAAGCATAAGAGGTCTCCTAACGTCATACTTAATACATCATATGAATTAACTTTGTCAAGGAAGAAATTCTTTCGGTTTTTTTGATTCCCTCTCATCGAGAGGTTTTAAATGGCTACGCCGGAAAAGGCCCTCCTGGATACGCTGCATTTGCGAAAACGCCTGCCGACTCCCGATGAGCTGGAGCTGGAAGGACTCAACATGGATTCGTTAAACGGGATGGTCGGCAAATTCCCATCGACGGTATCGAGAAAGGTTGATTCCCTGCTGCAAGGCCATCGATGAGCGCCCATCTCCACAAATCATCCTATCGCTTAACGAGATCAAAATGGCGGAAAGGTTCGTTTAGGGTTTGCTGACCAGAATCCGAATATCCGCTATGGCATCCTGGAGATCGATCTCGTAGTCAAAGACAATGCCGCCCTTCTTTTAGGCATACTCGCTCATTTCCTCTGATTTGAATCCCCCAATGACCTGCAAGGTGTAAACGATTTCTTCGTCGTGCCGTGCCGCATTTGCTCCAATCCCGATCGCCTTGCTTTGGCTGAACAGGCAGTTGATGACCGTGTACGACACTATCCTTCTCACCTAAGACTTGCGGAGCCCGTTCTTTTCCGCCCAGGTCTCCGTGTCGCTCAGCGCGCGAGCAATGCGGTCGAAGAGTTCATCAATCTCTGCTTCCTCTATGATCAGCGGCGGGTAAACGGCAATGGTGTCGCCAAGGGCACGAACGATCAGTCCGTGCTTCTGGGCGCGAAGCGCACAGTGGGCAACTATGCCTTGATCCGGTCTGAAGGGCCCCCTCTCCCGGTGCAAGGCGAGGTTCGTGAAAGGATGGATCAGGGTCCGGATGCCGCGCTCGGCAAGTGAATGGCAATCTGAAGCAATTCCATGCAAATGCTTTGTCTAGACATCCCTTTCAAAAAGAGGTATTTTGATATCGAGTTTCCAGCCCTGTCCCTCAGCCACCAATAGCCTAATCTCCACCTTCAAGGGTGATACGTGGAAGAGTCCAACCGGAAAATAATCAAGCGCAAGCTGACCGCTATTCTCAGTGCCGACGTTGAGGGGTACAGCCGTCTCATGGGGGAAGATGAGGTCGCCACATTGCGTACCCTGACCGCTTACCGGGGCGTGATGGCAAGCCTCATCGAGCATCATCGTGGAAGGATCGTGGATTCTCCCGGTGACAACGTTCTCGCGGAATTTTTCAGCGTGGTAGACGCGGTTCAGTGTGCGGTGGAGATTCAGCGGATTCTGAGGGCCAAAAACGAAGAGCTGGCGGAAGAGCGGCGGATGCAGTTTCGGATCGGCGTGAACCTGGGGGATGTGATCGAAGAGGGCGATCACATCTACGGGGATGGGGTCAACATCGCCGCCCGGGTGGAGAGCCTGGCAGAACCCGGAGGTATCTGCCTTTCGGGCAGTGCGTATGAACAAATCGAGAACAAGCTGCCCCTCAACTACCAGTACCTCGGGGAGCACACCGTCAAGAACATCAGGAGGCCGATCCGGATCTATCGCGCGCTCACAGAAGCTGAAAGCACGGCATTGATTGGGCAGCGCAGAAGACTCGGAAAGACGTGGTGGGGATGGGCCGCTGCGGGCGTAACCGTCATCCTTATCGTTGGAGCGACCATGGTTGCCTGGGAGTCCTTTATCCGTCCCGCAAAAAAAGCACCCACGGACGTTGCCTCTGTGGAGGAAAAGCCTTTTCCCCTGCCGATAGAGCCGTCCATTGCGGTGATGCCCTTTGACAACATGAGTGGCGACCCTCAACAGGAATACATCGCCGACAGCGTCTCGGAAAGCATCATTGCGGCGCTTTCCAAGATCCCGATCATGATGGTCAGTGCCCGCAACTCGACATTTGCTTACAAGGGCAAACGGGTGAAGGTTCAGCAAGCAGGAGAAGAGCTGGGGGTGCGGCATGTCCTGGAAGGGAGTGTTTTGAAGTCAGGAAACAAACTGCGCATCACGGCCCAGCTCGTGGACACGATTCGAGGACAGCACCTGTGGACGGAACAATACGAACGGGAGATTACGGATCTCTTCGGCCTGCTTGACGAAATAACGAACAACATCGTGATAGAGCTCCAGGTTAAACTGACCTTGGGGGAGCAGATCCGGATGTGGACGAAAGGCACGAACAACCGGGAAGCCTGGCGTCATGTCAGCGAGAGTTTAGGCCTTCCGTTGACAAAAGAGGACAATGCGCGAGCCAGGAAGCTGCTCGAGCAAGCCGTGAAGCTAGACCCGAATTATGCGGCAGCCTGGGCCGGGCTCGCCCTGAACCACCTGGTGGATAATGCCTTTGAATGGGCGGAGTCACGTAAGGAGACCTTCAATCGCGCTTATCAAGCCATAGAAGAGGCGCTGAAACTCGACGACAGAAACCCTTTGGCCCACGTCTTGCTGGGCGTTTTTCATGGTGAGAAAGGCCAGCGCGGAAAGGCCGTGGCTGAGGGGGAGAAAGCGATCTCCCTGGGCCCGAACAATGGGCTGGTCCATTTCTTTTACGCGATTATCATAGAGGATGCAGGACAACCCAAGAAGGCCATATCGTTGATAAAAAAGGCGATGAGCCTTGAACCCTGCTATGCCCCCATCTATCTGCAAGTGCTGGCAGACGCCTACCAGCGGGTCGGGCATCAGAAAGAAGCCCTGGAAACGTGGAGGGAACTCCACAAGCGGAGCCGCAGAGGTCAGGCTGAATACCTTTTGGCGCTCCAGGGCTTGGCCATCACCTGCGCTCAAGCAGGGCAAACGGATGAGGCACGAAAGTACGCAGAGGAGCTTTTCAGCATTAGACCGAACTTGTCGTTGTCAGGTTTGGCTCAAGCGAAGGGCCTTTACAAGGAGCGAAGCCGGCTGGAAGATTTCTGGAGTGCGCTGCGCGATGCCAAAATAGAACCGCCCTTTATGTCATCGGCGGAAGAGTTCAAGTACCAAGGCCCCCCGGCTTTCACCCTCAAGCACCCAAGAGGGAAGACCGAAACGGAATTCTTGTTGCCGGATAAAGTGTTGGACGTTGAAGCCTACGAGCGGTTGATTGATTTCAACGTCTTCGTTGAGAGCATCCCCGAGGTACCGTTAGAGGATGTGGGGCCAAGCGTCCTCATACCCCGCCTGGAAAAGGATGTGAACGCAGAGATTCGACTGATTTCGAATCAAGAGATCGGCCTGACGGACGGCACCAGGGCCTTCAAAACCAAGATGGAATGGACACAGCGGAGAGGTACTTTCATCACAGCCTTTCTGGTGTCGGCGTACAAAGAGAACAAGTGGGTCTATATCTTAGCCGGTACCCTGGGCGATCCCCTGGAGATCGAACGCCTGGCCGAGAGTCTGACATTCGTCTCCTCCGGACTTTCTATCCGAGGGGACATCCAACACGTATATCTGCCCAACAACATTTCTGAAACCCATATTGACATCTTTATGGATGAGGGTTTTGCCGGTAAACTGCCGGATGACATAGATTCCATCAGGGTAACAGGACCAACCGGTGACCTGCCCATTAGCAAGAAAGAGTTCCGGTGGGTGCCCCAGTTCAAGGCTTTCTGGATTGGGATCCTGGGCGCGCCCGAGATCGGAACCTACACTTTCGTGGTGACCAGCGGCAATGCGAGCGGAACGGCCACCGACACCCAATCGATTGTCCGGACCCTGCCAAGACCCGAAACCAGCACTTTCTACCCGCTCAAAGGGGAAACCCTCGAGAATGAGACACCCACGTTCTCGTGGGGAGCGGTGGAATCCGATATATCGATTTCCTACCTTCTGGAAATCAGGGAGATGTGGGGCACCTCGGTTTACATGACGGATTACAGGGAAGGGATGCTCTCTCACACGGTCCCTTCGGGCGAACTCGTTCCCGGCAAGTCCTACATCTGGCGGGTGCGCGTGGCTGACAGCTCCGATTGGGTAAAAGTTGACAACCTGGTCTGGAGTGAATGGTCGAGCTTTACCATGGCTCAAGCGTTGGAATGAAAGACTTGCCCACTTGCCGGGGCTTGAATGTTGACGGTCTCGTAAAAAGTCGAAAAAGGCTCCATTTGTCATTGCGAGCGAAGCGAAGCAATCTCGTTACTAGCCGAATACCCATGAGATTGCCACGGCGCTTCGCGCCTCGCAATGACGCCGTGGGACTTTTTACGAGTTCATCAATGGGGGGGGAACTAGAGTTTTCGCAACGTGATGTTCCCGCCGGAGGTCCTCAGGAACAACTCCGGGCCACCGCCATTGATTTTCGCTCTCACCCGATCTTGTCGTAACTCGCCTTCAACGGTGATGGGGAACTCCGTGCTTATTCGTCCTCCGCTCGTTTTTGCGTCAAGGTCTGCCTTGATGTCTGCCGCCAAATAGACGTTCACGCTTCCACCGGAAGTTTCGAGCCGGCAGGCGCCTTGAGGCTGCGCGGAAATACGCGCTGTTATGGATCCTCCTGATGTCTCCGCTTCCAAAGCCCCCATCGCTTCTCCCACATCAATGCTTCCACCGGAAGAACGAACAAAAACGCTTCCTTTTGCTTTTTCTATGCGGATCGATCCCCCTGAAGTGCGGGCATTGACTTTGCCATCCACTTCCCCGATGTCGATCCCTCCACCTGAAGTCTTCAAATAAACATCCTGGCTGCAGCCACGCAACCCGATGCTCCCTCCGGAAGTCCGCCCATTAAGCGGACCCAATATGTTTCCAAATTCGAGGCCTCCCCCTGAAGTCTCGCCGTTCACTCTCCCTTCGAGATCACCCACTGAAATGTGACCTCCCGATGTTTTAAGATCCACATTGTACTTTGGAGGCACCGTAACGATGAAGCGCAGCTTGAGCTTCCTCTTCGTGCTGGAATCCCAACTGTCACCTTCAATCCTTGTGACGACAACAACGTCCTTACCCTCCTGAGAAAAGTCAATGCTGAGCTTATCCAGAAGCTCTTGCGAATCTCTTGCACTGCCCACGTCCACCCTTCGCATGACCTCGATGCCGACCACGTTGCCGCTCTGAGCGCTCACCTCGATTGAGCCGAGTTCACTGTCAATCGTCAAGGTCCCGCCTTCGCCGACTTCAAATGCTTTTTTAATGGTGTCCTCAACCGCGCCAAATGCGACACTCCAGATTGAAAGGAGTATCACGAGTGCGGCAAGTATCATGGGCTTTCTATTCCTCTTTTTCATGATGTCCCTCCATGTTTGTCTCTCGATTGTCTAGCCACAGACCTTGCCTCTCCTTGCCATTTTGCGGAATGGAAAGGATGGGGACAGTGAATTCCATGGTTGATGCCTCCGTAGAATCTCGAAGAAAAGGAAATAAGCAGAATCGAGGTAGGATTATTTGATTCTAGTCACTATAAACGAGCCATAGTGTCATGTCAACCACCTGTCGTGTACGACACAAATACGAACGCATTTAGTTTCTTGCCAATCAGCCCCCTCACCCCGCCCTCTCCCCCAGGCTGGGGGAGAGGGGAAGGGTGAGCGGGTGCCGTGCGGCGTCAAAGGACTTATTGCGTTTGTGTTAGCAACCCTGGAATTGAGTGTATTCTAAAGCGTGGATGGGCTTTGCGTTGAAAAACAAAAGAATCGTTGGATTCAAATGAGGCAGGACTAAGGATTACCAGTCCTCTTCGCCGAGACCGGGTTCGATGCGAACGAGAATGTTCAGGTAGGTATCCTTCAGGCCGATGTCTTCCATGGAAATGGTGATCTCGGTGCCGTCTCTCACACCGGGCGGGATGGAAAGAGAAAATTCGCGCTCCCTCTGGACCCTTCCATAACCCATGCACACAGGGCAGAAAAAGTTTTCCAGAATCCCGATATTTCTGCACCTCGGGCATACCTCAAAGACGGGGACGGTGACAGGGAAGAGACCTCCTTCGGCCGCCTCCCTGGGAGTCAGGATCGCCTCGAAGTAAAGATCCTTTTCTCCGATCCTTCTCTTTTCCAGGTCAAAGAAGCCGGGCAGGAATCCGGAAAAGAAATCATCGGCGCGGGACGAAAAGCTCTCTAGGCCTTCGAATCGAGACCTTCTTTCACGGACAATCTCAGGAACTCTCGTAATCCGAAGCTCCAAATCCGCCCCGGCCAGTTCCTCGTCGTAACGTTTGCGTTTTTCCTCGTCTCCTAGAGTTTCGTATGCCTCTTTCACTTCCAGGAAGTGTTCCGCGCTCTCTGTGTTTTGGCTGAGATCGGGGTGGTATCGTTTGGCGATCGTCCGATAAGCATCCTTGATTTTCTTGAGGTCAGCGCCCCGGCTGACCCCAAGTACAATGTAATAGTCTTTTGCCATAGCGTCGCCGTCGCTCCATCCATTCAAACTGCCATCCCGAGTCCTACCACCCCTTATGGGGTGTGAGGACTCGGGGTGAAATGGTTACGAAGATTTGACCGGGATCTTTCTGGGAGATGCCTTTTCCACTTTGGGCAGTTTCAGGTGGAGGACACCCTCTTTCAGCTCGGCATTGATTTTGGACTGGTCAATGAGCTGCGAGAGGCTGAATTCCCTGAAGTACCTGCCTGTGCGATACTCCCTGAAAACGTCTACTTCGGTGGAGCTCTCAGGCGCCTCCACTTCCCCGCTCAAAGTCAGGACGTTTTCTTTCAAATCGATGTTCAGGTTGTTCGCCTTTACGCCGGGCATATCGGCGAGCAGGGTAATCTCTTTTTCAGTCTCGAATATGTCGATCGCAGGAGAGAACACCGGTCCTGCTTTAAGCTGTTCGGCCGGGGTGGCAAGTTCTGACTTTTCTCTTGCCTGCAAGGATTTGCTTTCGCTCTCTGCCATGGTTCGTTCCTCCTTTCTTCTGTTATGAGGTCTTCACGGTGATCTGTTTGGGCTTCGCAGACTCTGCCTTGGGCAGAACGACTGTAAGGATGCCGTCAGCACAGCGAGCCTCGACCTTACCCGTATCAATCGGACCGGGCAGGGTTACCAGCCTGCTGAAGTTGCCGGCTTCCCTTTCCCTTCTATGGTATGTGGCCTTTTCATCCTCCGTTGGGAGCTTTCTCTCGCCTGAAACAGAAAGGGTGTCCTCAGTGACCGAGATATCCAGTTCCTCGGCTTTGATGCCCGGAAGTTCAGCTCGAACATAGTAGCTGTCCTTGTCTTCCGTGACGTTCATCAGCGGGAATACTCCGGCCGATGGTTCCCATGGCAGACTTTTGGAATAGGCATCCTGCAGCCGGTTCATCTCCTGCCTGATTCTTTCAATCTCCCCAAAGGGATTCCATCCTCCACTCCATGCAGGCCAACCTGTCAGTCTTCTGAAAATCATGGTTTAATCCTCCTTTCTTGATGAATATGTTTCTTTTTGGATTCAATCCACCTGACCTTATGCAGAATTCATCGGAGCGATACAACCCGATGACCTTCAATGAATCCGAGGGAGTTCTTGTCGGAAGGCTACTCAGAGGAGAATGCGGATCAGCAGTTACAATTGGATATCCATTTTGACCGCTCTTTCCATCCCCGAGTGTCTCCGACCCCAACTCCATGTCCCGAAACAATGAGCCGGGCGTCGGTGGAAAGAATCATGAAATAACCAACGATAACAGCTCGTTATTAATGATACGGCACAAATTTAAACACCCTTGAGAATCTGTCAAGGGGGCAAATCCCGGTATGGTCCGTTTCCGGCCCGAGAAGGTGATGGAGTGTGCGGGGCAGATATCTCTGCAGGTCAGGGATAGATGATGGTCGTGTTCGGCAGAGCCGCCTTGAGTTCTTCGAATCCCTTTTTGGTGATGCCTTTACCCTGGATGTCTAGCCGCTGCAGCCCTGTCAGTTGCTTCAGGTAAGGGATAGAGGCATCGGTGATACCGGTGAAGGAGAGAAACAGCTTTTCAAGCGATGTGTTCTGGACGATCACGGGCATGCCGGCATCCGTGATGTTCGTGCGCGTCAGGTTGAGGAGGCTCAGGCCCTTCAGGTTGCTCAGCTTCGCCACACCCGCATCGGTGATGTTTTGGTGACTGGGGATCACGAGGTTTTCGAGCCGGGTCATCCCGCCGATGACGGCGAGCCCGTTGTCGGTGAGCCTGGAATCGGGCATGTTGAATACGCGCAGGTTTTTCAGGCTTGCAAAGTGAGCGACGCCGGCATCGCCGATCAGGCGGTGAACCTGGAGGATCTCGAGGTTCGGAAGCTGCCGGACATGGACCATGTTTTCATCGGTGATCAGCTTGACCGTCTCGAGAGAGTACTTCTGCAGGACCAGTTTCTTCAGGGTCGACATCTGCTCGATGGTCAGGTCGTAGCCGATGCTCTTCAGCCAGGCCTGGGCGGCAAGCTGTTCCTGGGAGGGTTGCGGTGTGCCGCCGGTGGGGGCCGGGGCATCGGATGTCGCTCTGGGCTTGAACGGTTGAGGGGGCCGCTTCTTGGTGGTCGTTTCGGCAGCCCAGGAAACCGTGGCCGCAACAAGCAAGAGGGACATCAAAAGGATCAAGGTTCGCCGCATGGTCATCCTCCTGTGAAGTTTTATCCTGTTTAGCAGCGGCTTGTGACGCTGTCAATATGGCGGGGCGTTTGCGGGAATGAAAGCACCTTACTGAAACAGCGCAATAGCTATGCCGCGAATAACGGCATTCTTGGCGGTCAATTCCATTGGCTCATCGGGTCCCCCCATTCAACTTGATGGTCAGGCCCGGATGCCTATGCGCGACAGAAGATTTTCACGAAAATCGCCCGCCTCCTCGGACGATGAATCGACAATTTGGTCGATGTGGTAGAACCGATCAGTTGTTGGCGACTCTCTTCTGGCCAAATCCATATCAAGTTGCGCAACGCCCACCATCGTCCAGCACTCAACGTATCCCTCTGATTTTGCCTTCTGGTGGCTCTTTTCAGCTTCGCCAATCCGGTTATGGATGTTTGAGTAGTCTCTACCACCTTTGATCTCTATGGCGACAAGATTCCGGAACCTGCCAGAAGGGAGCTCCTCTCTGATACAAATATCTGGGTCTGCAGCGAATTCCACTCTGACAAGGCGCCCGGCCGCATTTTGCACTTCCAGCGAGCGCTCTCCTTCGGCTACGGCTTCATCAGATAATAGCGAACTAATCAGATCGAAGACTTTCCGAGTAGCCCTGTTTCCGAGGATGTTGAGTGCTCCCCCTCGTAGCTGAGGACCTAGTGTGAGAAGGGTCAACTCGTGGACTGTTTCTCGAGAAAGGTGCTGGACATTCTCGACCAAAACCTCCGCGCTGGCGCAAAGCGCCTTGCACAATTCGTTTAGACGAGCCATGTTGCCAGGGCTTATCTGCCCAAGGTACTCCATTGACTTGAAAGGAGCAAACCCGTACCGGTTTCCGTAGAACTGCTTCTGAGAGAACCCCAATAAAAGACGATAGTAGGCTAATAACCGTGGATTAGTCCCCACGACGCAAGGCACGGCAAATACAAGTTCTCCTCTGAGTCCCCAACCTGCGACTTTGCGCAGGCTAGAATGCGAGGCGAGATCCGCAAGTTGCTGATCAATCTGCGTTATTTCCAGGTCGGCGACCGTTTTCAGCACTGCGTCAAGGAGATGGGTGCGGCGGATTTCCTGCAATCGATGATAAAAGCTGATCTGGAGATCCGGCTCAGGTATCTTCAGGCCATTCATTTGGCCGCCTCCATGTCATAGGTGAACAACAAACGTTGGGTCCTCCGGATGCGGTCAACCGCCAACCCCACATACTCGGGGTTCAATTCTATGCCTACGTAGTTCCTGTGTTGCTCCTCACAGACGACTCCAACGGTCCCTGATCCGAAGAAGGGATCCAAGACCCAGTCACCTTGCTGGGAACCAGCGAGGACGCATGGCTCGATGAGTTTGGTTGGAAAGGTGGCGAAATGCGCACCGGCAAATGGCTCCGTAGGAACGGACCACACTGTGCGACGATTGCGCCTATTGTCCTCTCGCACGCTTTGATAGTTGTAGTAATATCGTATCGATTTCGACAGTAGGAATACGTATTCATGGCAGCGGGTTGGACGATCCTTTACGCTTTCAGGCATGCAGTTGGGCTTCTCCCAAATGATGTCGCTTCGCAGGTACCAACCCGCCCTTTGAAGCGCAAAAGCCAGACGCCATGGTATGCCTATCATGTCTTTCGGTTTTAGGTCATGAGGGGTTCTCGCCCGGTAGGACATGGCACGTATTGGATTCTTCTTATCCGGGGCACGGTAGCCCCTGTTCCCGCTGGTATAACTGTCTCCGATGTTAAGCCAAAGGGTCCCATCTTCGGTAAGTACCCTCCGCACTTGCTCGAACACTCCCACCAAGCGCTTGACATACTCCTCGGGGTCCTCTTCATCGCCAATCTGCCCTTCCGTTCCGTAGTCGCGCAACCCCCAGTAGGGTGGCGAAGTTATGCAGCATCGGAAAAAATCGGGTGGGAGTCGTTCAAGAAGGCCTTCTGCATCTCCCTGGAAAACGGTCGATTGGACAATTCGTATTGCATAGGTGCCCTGTGGTTCACAAACGAAATCCATCTTCACACTCTGCAATGGTTTAGAAAGCAATCAGTTCTGAGGATGATTTGGTTACATATCAGAAAACTCGCTACCATGGAAGGCAAAACTCTATGTCCGACTGGAGGCAAGAGAAAACACCGTAGATATAAGGTTGACGGACTCGTAAACGCTCATGACCTGGGCGCAGGCCACCCCCGTCCGTGAAAATGTGGGGGCGGGCTTCAAGGGAGCCATGCGGATTCAGTTTTAAGGTTCCGTAGGGAACGGGTTCCATCCCGTTCCATGGATCGGCACGGAGGCCTATCCCTACAAGGCCATTCGCCCGGTCAGCCGGTGCATTTTCACGGTAAAAAGTCCAAAACTACCGACTTGGTCATTGCGAGCCCTTCGACAGGCTCAGGATAAACTCCGCGACCCGGCTTCCATAGCAGGCTACTGCGCTGGGTGGATGCAATCTCGTAACTGGCCTTATATACAGGAGATTGCCACGTTTACCCGCCTTCGGCGGCACCAGAGGCGACCAGGGCTTGCGCGCCGTAGCGCTACCGCCTGCCAAAGTCTTGTACGGTGGGCAGGTCAGCGCGCAGCCACGGCGCTTCGTGCCTCACAATGATGGCCTGAGATTTTTTAGGAATTCGTCAAGGTTTAGGGTTTTTAAGAAGGTCAACCGGAAAACCGACAAATACGGGTACCAGCCTGCCTGCGCCAACGGTGGGTTCGCGACTTGTGCGACAAACGCAAGGTGAAGTGCGCTGAGTGTCGGAATCGTCGTTTCCTCCCCGTGACTGACGAAACGGTCCGCTGGCACCTCACCGGCCATGATGCCGCAGGCCGGGATCATGACAAGGACAATTGATCCGTAACTTGAAGGAGGGGAGTGAGATTTTCCTTTTGATCCTATCTTGTTTTAGGGTATTTTCTTCTCCCGGCGACCTTGTGTCGCCGGGAGGAAAAATTTCAGGCCCCGGTGACACAAGGTCACCGGGAGCCGGAGCCTGGGCGGGCTTGACGCAAGGTCACCGGGAGCCGATTCGGGAACCCGCTAGCGCTTCGAAATGCCGTAATCCCAGTCTTTGTAAGGGGGAGCTTTTCCCAGGCGTTCCGCTTCTTCGCTGATGATGTCTTTGAGAAAGGCCTCGTCGTTCCGGAGGTTGAACATTTTTCCGTTGATGAAGAGGGTGGGGGTCCCTCTCACCCCGGCTCTGACTCCCTCCATTTTGTCATTTTCGATGAGGGCGACAAGCTTCGGGTCTTCCATGTCCGCCTTGAATCGAGGAACATCCAAACCCAGGCTCCGAGCGTATTGCAAAATATCATCCAAGCTCTGTCTGTTGAAGTCCTTGAACAGGAGATCGTACATCTCCCAAAACTTCCCCTGCCGGTGGGCGGCTTGAGCGGCTCTGGATGATGTCACAGAACCGTGGTGGTTTTTGATGGGGAAGTGCTTGAAGAAAAGCCGGACCGTCCCATGGGATTCCGCTACAAGCTGCTTCAAAATCGGGCTCAAGGACACACAATAGTTACACTTGAACTCGGCAAATTCCGTGATCGTGATCTCGGCCTTCGGGTTCCCTAAGCTCGGGGTGTCCGAATAGGTGAAGGCCGTTTTTTTTTCTTCGTAGGCAAATTTGGCCCGCTCCTGGATAAGAAGGCTCAATGCCTGAGGCGGGACGCCCTTGGAGAGAAGGTAGGCGCAGAAGTTGGCTATTCTCACAGCGGTCCGGTCCGGTTCCTCTTTAAAGATGCACTGGAGAATCGCCTCCCGGCATTCGCCATAATTGGGCTCCACGTTCAACACGTCGCGAAGGTCGTTTCTTTTGCTCTCATCCAGGGCGCCGACCCTTGGAAGAAGTTGCCAGGCTAGGGCGCAGCTTGTGTGGGTCAAGGAAGCATCGCAGGTTATGAACAAGGCTAAAATAAAAAAAACCGTAATGATCTTTTGAGTTCTCTTCATCGTCAAAATCCCGTTCCTCCGTCACGCACGCTTTCAAACCACGAAGTAGTATAATGAAAAAGACTGGGTCAGGCAAGCCGCATGAAAGGGAAACGGCAAAAATCGCTTTGGAAAACCGGGCGGAAGAAGACGGGAGATAAAAGGCCGTTGCCAAAAGAAGAAAAGCGCTTATCATGGTAAACAACGGGGGTGATCTCTTATGAAAAAAATTAATCTTTTAACAGGCGCTTTTGTTCTGATCGCTTTTTTAGCGAGCGGTTGCGCTGGGACGCAGTATGGAAAACTCAGGCTCCCGCAAAAAACGGATGCCGTGACGATTCAGACGCTTCAGAAAAACTGGCAGGATTACGAGGTCTATTACGCCGGCGTACACGCCGCTCACCCCTCGGCCGTAATGTTCGATCGAAGGGATGACGACAAAGTCATCATGACGGGGCGCTGGTTCAAAGCGAAAAACAAGGAACTTCTGGACGAAGTGATCGATAACCTTGAAAGGCAACTGCCCTTCGCCGGCTATTACCCCAGACTATGGAAAATCATCGGCCCGGACGGACACCTTTACGGGTACATGTTCACTTCCTGGGACCACGCGACCATGAAAGCGGCCGGCGAAAAAAGCCTGTTCGTCAATGATCTTCCCATGCCGCCTTATCTTGCGATTGGACCCGGGCATGATTTCAGGACTCCCTGAAGGGGAGCCGGTGATTGATGAGCTTTGCCCTCTCCCCCCAATCGGGTGGAGAGGGGATGATTTTTGACCGCAGCCTGACCTACCATCCCAGGGTCAGGTACTTTTGCATGGATTCGGAAGCCATTCTGCCTGCGCCCATGGCGAGAATCACCGTGGCAGAGCCGGTGACGATATCTCCACCGGCCCACACGCCCTTCTTGGTCGTCTTTCCTGTTGCCGGATCGGCAATGATGTATCCCCACTTGTTCAGCTTGAGGTCGGGTGTCGACTTCGTCAATAGAGGATTGGCGCCGGCTCCTACCGCAATGACGGCCAGGTCGCAGTCGAGGCGGAACTTGGAGTCCTCCACGGGGACCGGACGGCGCCGCCCTGATTCGTCGGGCTCTCCGAGCTTCATCTGGATGCACTCCACGGCAATCACCCGGCCTTTGTTGTCGCCGATGAACCGGGTCGGTGCGGTGAGCAGGTGGAACTCAATGCCCTCTTCCTCGGCGTGGTGAATTTCCGCTCCACGGGCGGGCATTTCGTCCCTGGAGCGGCGGTAAACAATTCGCACCCGGTCGGCCCCGAGGCGCATGGCTGTCCTGGCTGAATCCATGGCCACATTGCCTGCCCCGAAGACGACCACGTCTTTACCAATGACGATGGGCGTGTCGTATTCGGGGAAACGATAGGCTTTCATGAGATTGGCCCGGGTAAGATACTCGTTGGCCGAGTAGATGCCGATCATGTTCTCACCGGGAATGTTCAAGAACCTCGGCAATCCCGCCCCGACGCCGATGTAAATCGCATCGTAGCCTTCTTCGAAGAGCTCGTCGAGGGTAATGGATTTTCCGACCACGGCATTACACTCCAACTTGACCCCCAGGCGCTCCAAAAAGTTCACTTCGGAAAAAACGATCTCCTTTGGGAGCCTGAATTCCGGAATTCCGTATACCAGAACGCCTCCCGGCTTGTGGAAAGCCTCGAACACGGTCACTTCGTGGCCTTTGCGGATCAGGTCTCCGGCGACCGTGAGTCCTGACGGTCCGGACCCTACAACGGCCACCTTCTTTCCGGTGGGAGCGGCTTTGGGGGGAAGGTCCCCTTTGCCCTGGGTCCGCTCACGGTCGGCCACGTAGCGCTCCAGATTGCCGATGGCCACGGGAGCGCCCTTTTTGCCCAGGATGCACCTGCCCTCGCACTGGCTCTCCTGGGGGCAAACCCTGCCGCAGACCGCGGGAAGGCTGTTGGTTTCCCAAATGTGCCGGATCGATTTGGTGAATTCTCTCTGGGTGATGAGGTTGATGAACCCCGGGATGTCGATCCCGACCGGGCATCCCTCCCTGCAGGAAGGATTTTTGCACTGGAGACAGCGTTTTGCCTCCTCGACGGCTTCATTCTCCTCATAGCCCAGGGGCACTTCGATGAAATTCCGCCTTCGGACCTCAGGGGGTTGTTCGGGCATTTTCTGCCTGGGGATTTTTTCCTTCTTTTCCGTCTTTTCCGCCATGTCACTCCTCCGTATTAAAGCTCATTGATCATCGGGCGAAATTGGTTATGCGAAAACACGGGACAGCCGGGATGATCAACCTGCCTTGCATTGACATTCTTGAACGTATCTTTCGTAGGATTGCTTTTCAAGGTCCTTGTAAGCATCGAGGCGCTGGGCAAGCTCGTCGAAATCCACCTTGTGGCCGTCAAACTCCGGGCCGTCCACGCAGGCGAACCTGGTTTCTCCGCCCACGGTCACCCGGCAGCAGCCGCACATGCCCGTGCCGTCCACCATGATGGCATTGAGGCTGACCAGGGTCTTGACCCCGTAATCCTTGGTGAGCTTGGAAAGGAATTTCATCATGGGGACCGGTCCGATGCCCACCACCATTTTCACATCTTTCTTGTCCAGAATGTTCTTGAGCACATCGGTCACGAAACCGTGGTGACCATAGGAGCCGTCATCGGTGCAGACGTGAAGCTCATGGGATGCGGCCTTCATCTTGTCTTCGAGGATCAGCAGGTCCTTGGTGCGGGCCCCGATGATCGCGATCACATGGTTGCCGACTTCCTTGAGCCCGCGGGTAATGGGATGAAGCACCGCAATCCCTGTTCCGCCGCCGACGCACACCACGGTGCCCAGCTTCTCCAGGTGTGTGGCCTGGCCCAGGGGGCCGATGACGTCCTGGAACTTGTCCCCCACTTGGAGGGATTTGAACAGGGCGGTTGATTTACCGACGACGGCATAGATGATGGTGATCGTACCCTTCTTTGCATCCGAATCAGCCATGGTGAGCGGGATTCGTTCCCCAGTCTCCGTGGCCTTTAAAATCACGAACTGCCCGGGTTTGGCCTTGCCTGCAATCCGTGGTGCGCTGATCTCGTTCAGGACGACCGTGCCGTTGGCCATTTCCTCGCGTCTGAGAATCTCGAACATGATGGACCTCCAAGTTTTTGAATTGCTTGAGTTCTTGCGTTTAGCACAGCCTCGATCGCCTTGTCAAAAAAATAACTCAGGGAGACGGGGGGTCCAGAACCGTGTCTTTTCTCAGAAAAGCCACGAGCACCACGGATGCAAGAGCCATGATCACGCCTACGGCAAAGGCATGGTCATAGACGCCGGTGACATCTCTGAGAAACCCTGTGACCCAGTGAGAAAGGATCGCACCCAGTCCGTAGCAGGGTGTCCACGCGCCGATGACGGTTCCCATCACGGTCTTGGGAAAATAATCTCCCGCACAGGCGCCATAAATCGGAAAGGTAACCCCGTAAAACACGGCAAGCACGGCGACGAGAGCGAAAAGCAGACCCGGGTGGGACCTCGTGAACAGGATCCCTGCGAGGCAGGCCGTGATGACGGCGTTGGACAGCAGGATAGTCTTCTTTCGGCCCAGGTAATCGGAGAGAGGGAGGATGGTCAGAACGCCCACAACCTGGGAAAGCCCATGAACCGTGGCCAAGAGGCTGGCCCTGTCCATGGGCATCCCCACCTGGGTTTTCGCATAATCCACCATGAAGGTGGTGATCGCATAAAGACCGTAGGCGACGCAAAAATAAGACAGCCCGATAAACCAGAAGGCCGGGGCTTTCAGCACGGCGGATATGGGTACCCTTCCGGTCGCCGTTGCCGTGTGCCCGTAAACGGTGGACACGGCCTTGTCTCCCCATGGTCGATAGCCCGCCTTTTCAGGGTCGCTTCGCAACAACAGCGCATTTGCCAGGACCATGATCAGGGCGCCTGTGCCGAGGAAATACCAAGCATATCGCCAGCTAAAGTGGTGGACAATGGAAGGAAACACCAGGCCGATCGTTGCGAATCCCAGGCCGTACCCCGGCGACATGATGCCGAGAGCAAGCCCCCTCTTTCGGGGAGAAAACCATCGCTGGACCACGGTAATCACGGGCGTCCACATGCCTGTGGCCCCCAGACCGACCAGGGCAAAGAAGAGACACGCGGTCCAGAGGCGATGGGTTGTTCCCATGAGAAGGACGCCGCATCCGAGGATGAAGACACAAAGGGTGATGACTCTGCGAGCCCCGAGGCGATCCGTCACGTAGCCTGTGAAGGGGGCGACACAGATGTAGCACAAAAGATAGGCGTTGTAGATGGAGCCGCCGGCGGTGCGACTGAGACCGAGATCCTGGATCATCTCAGGCAGGATGACCCCATAGCCCAGTCGGATAGAGTAGTTGATGAAGAGGTTGAAGAAGCAGACCCCGAGAATGACCCAGGCCCAGTGAAAGGATCGCTGCTTTTCCACCCTCTGCCCTCCCTTCCCACCGGATAGAGAATCGCGGTCAATCTGTGAATGCAAAATGGATCAAAAATGATGAAAAATCTTCAAACTCGGGAACCGGTAAGAAGCAAAATGCCGTGTTCCGTTACATAGCATAGATGAAAATGTTTATCTATCTGCTCCGTCGGCACTTGTCCCTTTCGAAAAGAGGACACAACAGGTAGTCCGGCAATCCCAGAAATCACTCCCCTCTATCCCCTCCCACCCGAGGCGGTGTTGCAATTCTGGGGAGTCTGTTTTCTGTCATTTCGACCGAAGGGAGAAATCTTAAAATCCAGCTACATGCAGAATAAAGATTTCTCGGCAGGCGCCTCGAAATGACATCGCGACACAGCCTCCCAGTGGAGGGGATACCGGTTGTCGGACAGGCTTACAAGGACGAGACGGCTGGTTCAGCAAACGAGGCCGAACTTGGGAATTTGTCTTGATTTCCAGATGTTAAGTCGATATAAAGACAAAGAAGAGAATCAATACGATTTCTTTCAACCTTCCCATCATTAGCGCCGCAATAAATGGAAATATTTCCATTCAATAGACCTGACAGATATAATGCTCTCCAGCCCACGCAGTAAACTGCGCGGCTGAGCTTTTTTGTCAACCACGTACGAAAATTGAGGGACTGATCGCACGATGCCCACGAATAATCTGAACGGCAAATCTCTCGAATCCTGGATCTGGGATGCCGCCTGTTCCATCCGGGGAGCCAAGGATGCGGCGAAATACAAGGAATTCATCCTCCCGCTCATCTTCACCAAGCGCCTGTGCGATGTGTTCGATGACGAGATCAACCGCATCGCCAAGGAAGTCGGCTCGCGAGCCAAGGCGTTCAAGCTGGTGAAGCACGACAAGAAACTCGTCCGCTTTTCCCTGCCGCTGGAGCCGAAGAATCCAGACGATGCCGTATGGTCCATCATCCGCACGCTCTCGGACAAGATCGGCGAGCAGCTTACCACCCACCTCCGGGCCATCGCCGACGCCAACCCGCTGCTCAAGGGCATCATTGACCGCATTGATTTCAACGCCACCACCCACGGCCAGCGCGACATTGATGACGCCCGGCTGAGCAATCTCATCGAGGCCATCAGCGCCAAGCGACTCGGGCTCGCCGACGTAGAGCCGGACATCATCGGGCGAAGCTATGAATACCTCATCCGAAAATTTGCCGAGAGCAGCGGCCAGAGCGCAGGCGAGTTCTACACACCGGCAGAGGTCAGTTTCATCATGGCCCGCATCATGGATCCCGCACCCGGAATGGACATCTATGATCCCTGTTGCGGCTCCGCCGGCCTGCTCATAAAGTGCCGCCTCATCCACGACGAAAAGCTGCGCGCGGCCGGGAAGAAGAACGCCGCCCCAATCAAGCTCTACGGGCAGGAAAACGAGCCCGGCACCTGGGCCATGGCCAACATGAACATGATCATCCACGACATGGAGGGCGAGATCCAGATTGGCGACACCTTCCGTAAGCCGAAGTTCCGCCAGGGCAACCACCTCCAAACCTTTGACCGCGCCGTGGCCAATCCCATGTGGAACCAGACCGAGTTCAAGGAAAAGGACTACGACGCCGATGAACTCAACCGCTTTCCCAAGGGTGCGGGGTTCCCCGGCAGCAAGGCCGACTGGGGCTGGGTTCAGCACATCCTCGCCAGCCTCAAGCCGGAGGGTCGGCGCCGCTGTGGTGCTCGACACCGGCGCAGCCTCGCGCGGCTCAGGCAACGCCAACACCAACAAGGAAAAGGACGTGCGCCGCTGGTTCGTCGAGCAGGACCTTATCGAGGGCGTCATCTACCTGCCGGAAAACCTGTTCTACAACACCACCGCCCCCGGCATCATCCTCGTGCTGAGCCTGGCCAAACCGAAGGAACGAAAGGAAAAGGTGTTTCTCCTCAACGCCAGCCGCGAGTTTGCCAAGGGCGACCCGAAAAACTACATCCCCGACGACGCCATCCGCCGCATCGCCGACACCTTCATGGCGTGGAAGGAAGTGGAGAAATACTCGCGCATCGTCAGCCGCCAGGAGATCACGAAGAACGATTTCAATATTTCGCCCAGCCGCTACATCCACACGGGCGAAGCAGATCAATACCGGCCGATTGCGGAAATTGTGGAGGAGTTGGATGCGCTGGAGACTGAAGCTGCCGAAACTAACGCAGCCCTAAAAGCCATCATCAAAGCGATTGCATCCTGACCATGAAGGGAACTGCGAAAAATGATGAGGATGGGTTAATGGACGCGTGGAGTGAGTGCCCGCTGGAATCGATCGCGCAGACAACAAGCGGTGGAACGCCTGACCGAAAGCGGGCGGAGTTTTACGGTGGCGAGATTCCTTGGGTGAAGTCTGGAGAGCTAAACGACAGTTACATCTTTTCGACTGAAGAAACCTTAACGCCGGAAGGACTGAAGCACTCGTCGGCGAAACTCTTCCCAACTGGTACGCTCTTGATGGCCATGTATGGAGCCACGGTGGGAAAGACCGCCATCCTTAAAACGGATGCGGCGACAAACCAAGCCGTTTGTGCAATTTTTCCAGACCAAGAGAAAGCCGACGCTGATTTCCTCCGCTATTTCCTGATTGGCGAACGCCAAGAACTTCTGAAGCAGCGATACGGTGGCGCTCAGCCCAATATCAGCCAGAACGTTATCCGGAACTTTTCAGTTCGGCGTCCGCCGCTCCCCGAGCAGCGGAAGATAGCGGGAGTCTTGGGGCTGGTGCAGCTGGCGATGGAGCAGCAGGAGCGGCTGTTGACGCTGACCGTTGAACTGAAAAAGGCGCTCCTGCATAAGCTTTTTACTGAAGGCCTGCGCGGCGAAACCCAAAAACAAACCAAAATCGGCCCCGTGCCGGAGAGTTGGGATGTGGTGGAACTCATCAGCGCTGTCGAACAAATCGACTACGGCATTTCAGCGCCCATACCGAAAGCACCGCCTGAAAACGGAGTTAAGATTGTCAGCACGGCTGACATTACCAAAGACGGGCGGTTGCTCTATGAGAAAATCCGTCGGATTGTGGCGCCCGAGAAGACGGTAAAACGGTTGACGCTACAGACGGGAGACGTGCTGTTCAACTGGCGTAACTCGGCAGAGCTGATTGGAAAGAGCGCTGTCTTCCAAGAGCGGAGCGAGCGCCACGTCTTTGCATCGTTCATCCTGCGCATAAAATGTGGTGAGCAGAAGTCCCACAATTTTTTCCTTGCGCATCTGATGAACTACTTCCGCGAGACGAGTGTGTTCCTGAAACTGGCTCGTAGAGCCGTCAACCAAGCGAACTACAACCGGAACGAAATCTCCGTGCTGAAGATTCCGCTCCCAACGCATCAAGAGCAGCGAGACATTGCGGAAGCGATCGCTGCGGTGGACGCGAAGATTCACCATCACCGTCAAAAGAAGGCGAAGCTCGAAGACCTCTTTCGCACCATGCTGCACCAGTTGATGACGGCGCAGATTCGGGTCCATGATCTCGACTTGGAGGGACTTCTTGCACAACCTGTTGCAGAAATGGATTCCAAGTCATGAAAGCTAACGCACTGATCGGCCCAGAGTACGTGGCCTTCGCTGCTGATTTGAAGAGCCGCATCGTTGCCGCTCGGATGCATGCAGCAATTCTGGGACAGGCTGTCCCAGAATTGCGTAGCAAAGGGCGATCGTCCGCCGGTTTGGCCGAAGGAGCGGAATTTCTTCAACAGCTTGTTGAAGAAATTCCCTGGGGCCATTACCTACTGCTATTGGACGAAGTTAGAAACAGTGCCGCGCTTCCGGAAAGGAGTGGCAAATAGCCATGCCAGTACCCGGTGAGCAGAAAACCGTTCAGGCCCGCATACTCGCCTACGCGCAAGAGAGCGGCTGGAGGTATGTCTCGCGCCGAGACGCGGAGGCGCGGAGAGGGTTTGACCCGGACGGCGCCACGCCCGAGGACCGGGCGCGGACGGCATCGCTCTACTTCGGCGATCTGCTCCATGCTCAGGTGCGCGCGTTTAATCCGAAGTACAAAGAAGCGGAAGGCGCGCTGGTGGGCGAGTTTGCGCGACTGAACACGGACATCGCCGGCAACCGCGACTTCCTGACCTATCTGCGCAACCAGGGGAAATTCTTTTGTCCCGAAGAGAACCGGGAACTGGACCTGAATCTCATTGATTACGGCGACCTCACCCGGGCGCACGACCAGTGGCGCAATGTGTATGAGGTGACGGAAGAGTTTTACGTCCACAACGACCGCTACGGGACGCGGGAGGACGTGGTGTTCTTCATCAACGGCATCCCGGTGCTGGTCATAGAGTGCAAGAACGCGAGCAAGGACGAGGCGATCGCGCTCGCGGTCGACCAGCTCCGCCGTTACCACGCGGAGACGCCGGAGGTGATGGTGCCGGAGATGATCTTCACCGCCACGGAAGCTATCGGCTTCGCCTATGGGGTGACGTGGAACACGGTGCGGAGAAACATTTTCAACTGGAAGCACGAGGAGGCCGGTAACCTCGAAGCCAAGGTGAAGAGCTTCTGCGAAGTAAAGCGGGTGCTGCGCTTCCTGAAGGATTTCATTCTCTTTGCCGAGAAAGAAGAGGAGCTGCAAAAGTTCGTCCTGCGGCAGCATCAGATGGGCGGGGCGGACAGGGTGGTGGCACGCTCTCTCGACTCGCAACGCTCCCGCGGCCTGGTCTGGCACACGCAGGGCAGCGGCAAGACCTACACGATGATCAAGGCGTCGGAGATGCTCTTTAAAATGCCCGAAGCGGAGAAACCGACCATCCTGCTAATGATCGACCGAAACGAGCTGGAAGATCAAATGCTCAAGAATCTCGCGTCAGTGGGCTTGGGCAACGTTGCTCATGCCGGCAGCATCGCGGCACTGAACCGGCTGCTTCGGGAAGACTCCCGGGGCATCATCGTGACGATGATCCACAAGTTCCGCGATATGCCGGCGAACCTGAACATGCGACGGAACATCTACGTGCTCATCGACGAGGCGCACCGGACCACGGGCGGCGACCTGGGCAATTTCCTGATGGCCGGTCTGCCCAACGCCACATTCATTGGCTTCACCGGCACGCCGGTGGACAAGACGCTCTATGGCAAGGGGACGTTCAAGACCTTTGGCTGCGAGGACGACAAGGGCTACCTGCACAAATATTCCATCGCCGAGAGCATCGAGGACGGCACCACGCTGCCACTCTACTACCAACTCGCGCCGAACGAGATGCTGGTACCGCACGAAATTATGGAAAAGGAGTTCCTTGCGCTGGCCGCGACGGAAGGCATCGCGGACATCGAGGAGCTCAACAAGATCCTCGAACGGGCGGTGAACCTGAAGAATTTCCTCAAGGGCAAGGAGCGCGTGGAGAAAGTGGCGAGAATGGTGGCGCATCACTTTCGGGAGAACATTGAGCCGCTCGGTTATAAAGCGTTTCTGGTGGCTGTGGACCGCGAGGCGTGCGCGTTCTATAAGGAGGCCCTTGATGCGATTCTGCCGCCGAAGTATTCGGAAATCGTCTTTACGGGAAACAACAACGACCCGCCACACCTGAAGAAGTGGCATCTCGACCCGAAGCGGGAGCGGCAGATCCGCAAGGACTTTACCAAGGCGGGTGAGTGGCCAAAGATTCTCATCGTCACCGAGAAGCTGCTCACCGGCTTTGACGCGCCGATCCTCTACGCGATGTACCTGGACAAGCCGATGCGTGACCACACTCTGCTTCAGGCCATCGCGCGGGTGAATCGCCCCTACGAAAACGAGGCGGCGGAGATGGTGAAGCCGCATGGTTTCGTCCTCGATTTCGTGGGCATTTTCGACAAGCTGGAAAAGGCGCTCGCTTTCGACAGCGACGAGATCAACGCCATCGTCAAGGACCTGGGGCTGCTCAAGCATCTCTTCAAAGCTAAGATGGAGACGAAGGCCCCCGCGTATCTGGCGCTCGTGACCAGGAATTTCAACGACAAGGATGTGGACAACCTCATCGAGCACTTCCGCGACAAGGAGCGGCGGAAGGAGTTTTCAAGGAATATAAAGAGATCGAGATGCTCTACGAGATCATCTCGCCCGATGCGTTCCTGCGGCCGTTCATCGAAAATTACGCCACGCTGTCCGGCATTTATGAGGTGGTGCGCAACGCCTATGCTCGCCGGATCTATGTGGACCGGGCTTTCCAGAAGAAGACCAATGAGCTAGTTCAGCGGCACATCGGCGCACAGATGATCGCCGAACCGCCTGCCGGGTATGTAACGATAGACAAAGCGGCTATTGAGACGATTAAGCAAAGTGAGGAGGGGAAAGCGACGAAGGTCATCAACCTCGTGAAGGCCATCGAGAAGACAGCGGAGGAGAATACCGAAGAGCCGTTTCTGGTGGCACTCTCGGAACGCGCCAAGGCGGTCCAGGAGAGTTTCGAGGATCGGCAGACCACTACCGCCGAGGCACTGGCGGAGCTTTTGAAGGAGATCGAGAAGAACGAGCAACGGAAGAAGGAGCAGGCCGCCAAAGGGCTGGATGGGCTGACCTACTTCGTGCTCTGCAAGCTCACCGACAACGGCATCACGAACCCCGAGCAGGTGAGCAAAAAAGTGCGTGAGGCGTTCGCTAAGTTCCCAAACTGGCAGCGGAGCGAGGCGGAGCTACGAGAGGTGCGCAAAGAGGTGACGTTCGCCATCTTCGCCGAAGAGGACGACATGGCAAAGGTGACGGCCACCGTCGATGCCCTCTTCACACTGCTGCAAAGGACTTTTCGCCCATGAGTGCCTGGCGTGACAAAGAGGAGTTCAAAGCCCGCGTGCTGGAATGGGCCGCGAAGCTCGGCGTAAAGGCCAGCGCAATGTATGTGCGCCCGATGCGCCGAAAGTGGGCATCGTGCTCCACAGCAGGAACGCTCAGTTTCAATGATGAACTGCTTGGGCTCGATCGGGAGCTTGGTGATTATGTGATCGTCCACGAGCTGCTGCATTTCTCCGTCCCGAACCACGGTCGCCTGTGGAAGAGCCTGATGCGAGCACACCTGGGAGACTATGAGAAGTTAGAAGAGAGACTGAAACGGAGCAGCAGACATGATTTCTATATGGACAGCACACTGTAGACGCTAGATGGGTTTTCTGATATGGTAGTTGCCAGCTTTTGGGGGTCATAAATGACTGAATACCCGATTTTGCGAAACGCTCCAATAACAGAAGCTCTTATCGATTTCCGAATCAAAATCAAGGATAGGTTTGATGTCGGGCAGATTGAGACGCTTTACAGTGTCATTTCCGGCGAATACCCGGACAAGAAAGCTCGACACCGTTTGGAAGGCAGATTCGAATTCAAAAAAGGCGAGAAGCCCGTATCATTAAGCACTGAAACTGTTGATGGGTATATATTCACATCTGCCGATAAGAAGCAGGTATTCCAGGCAAAAATCGATGGATTCACCTTTAACAGACTGAAACCTTACGATAAATGGGAAAGCTTCCGGGATGAAGCTATGAGGTTGTGGGGGCTGTTTAATGAGTTGATTTCTCCGGAGATCGTGAGAGTGGGTCTACGGTATATCAACAAGTTCGATATTCCTGTTTTTTCTCAACCCCTTCGCGATTTCAATGAATACTTGGCCGCAGCGCCGATCGTGCCGGAAGGCCTGCCTCAAGGCGTCAGCAGCTTCCTGACGCGCGTGGTCATTCATGTTCCCGAAATAGATGCGGCAGCAATCATCACGCAGGCCTTCGAACAGATCATTGATCCAAAATTTATTCCAATTATATTGGATATCGACGCCTTCAAGCAGAAAGACCGGATTGGCGAAGAAGAGGCATGGCAAGCCCTCGAAGAGCTTCGACATTTTAAGAACAAGGTGTTTTTTTCGAGCATAACAGAAAAGACGAAGGAGTTATTCAAATGAGCGTTGCCGTGCAGTGCATAGGTTTTGGTTGCCCAAGTTTCTTGACCTGGCCGAGCAGTGAGGGGATCGACCAAAGCTCCTCAAAGAAGATCGTCAAGAATATTCGTAACGAGATAGCTAAATTGTGGGGATCTGAGTCCATGACATTCGGCCGGCCCTTAGACGAAGTGCTCACTTCATTGTTGGAAGTCTACAAAGAATGCTCTAGCGCGGATTGGGACGGGTATGGTGCAGTTGGAGTCACTTCTGATGCTTATGAGGAAGCCAAGAGAATAATCGATCTGCTGCCGTCTTCCATACAAATGCCGGAAATCGTTGCTGAACCGACTGGTGAGATCGGTTTTGAGTGGCGCGAAGGACCGGGACGGATATTTGTAATGAGCGTTAACGGCAGGCACAGAATCAGCTATGCAGGGATATTTGATGGTAACAAGACACACGGGTCCGAACACTTTGAAGAAACACTGCCCTCCGTGGTCATCGAGCGCCTCAGAAGACTGTATTCGTAGGAGTGAGCCTTGAGTCAAGTCGACGCTGCCGAAATACTGGCGCGATACATTTACTCTAGGAATCAGTACAGATCCTCAGATAACACTTTGAAATACTCGGCTTTTATGCCTCCAGCAGATAAGCGTTTATCCGTATTCCGCACCTCGGGGTTGGGAGAACAGGCGATATGGACAATTGGAGAGTCTCTGCGACCTCAGACACTGAAAGGCCGCGCAGATATTTCTGCAGCGGCTGTTGAACAGACAGGTTTGGCAATTGATGCAGATGACATTCCCCCTCGACATGCCAATGTTGTTGGTTGGCCGGACGATCATTCAGCCATAGAATTGAAAGCTATGGAACTATCCGAAAGAGCATATCTTCGCCTGAAATAGGCTAGGTGGGCCAACTGCGGCAAAGCAAATCTCGGATGCCGGAAATCGACATCCACTATGTTTGCGGAAGCCCTATAAAAGAGAAGATGACGCTGATTTTCAAGGCGGCGGAAGACAAAAGAGCCCTTAAAAAATTAACCGGTTGGATTGTTCACAGATAAGTTTCCTGGATGGCTTGCACCAGGGAAGTGAGAGTAAGATTCACAGGGGTGGCTATCCCTAAGGCAGCGCCTTCTCTCACGATCGCACCGTTGATGAAGTCTATCTCCGTCCTCTTCTTGTTCAGCACATCCTGGAGCATGGAAGACACATTGCCGGAAGTGGCCTTGCACACGTCCATGACACGGGAGATCGGATCCGGATAAGGCAAAACCACGCGTTTTGCTTTTGCAACCGCCACGGCTTCCTCCACCACCATCTCCATGGTCAAGCGAAGGGGCCTGACCTGGGGAAGGCGGCCGTTTTTCAAACCTGTCAGAGCCGTCAAGGCATTGATGCCTGCGTTGACGATGAGTTTTCCCCAGATAAGAGAATGAATGTCCTCCGCAATTCGGGCAGTGAAACCGGCGTGGCGAAAGGCTAAGACGATTTCTTCCGCTCCATGGCAGGAAGGCCCGATGGAGGTTTCACCCACGCCGGCGTGTCGGATTCTTCCATGGTCGAGCACCGTGGCCCCTTCAGAGGTGACACCGCCTAGGACTCGCGCCTTGCCGAAAACCCGTTCCAGAACCTCCATGTTGCCGAGACCGTTCTGCAAGGTAAGAACAAGGGTGGTCTCTTTGAGCCAGGGCGCGACCGTCATGGCCGCCTCTTCCGTATCATTGGCCTTTACGAAGACTAAAACCGCGTCGGGGGATGTGGGCGGCTGTTGGGCCCAGGCAGGAACCCTCACATCATCGTCTCCCGCCAAAGCCTGCACGTGGATGCCCCTTTCATGGATGACCCGGGCCCGTTCCGGATTCTTTTCGTAGAGGTCCACATCGAAACCGGCATTTTTCAGGCGGGCTGCAAAGAGGCAACCCATGGCCCCCGCACCGACAACGAGAAAATGCATCTCAGATTTTCTCTGCTTCCTCAGGGGTCATGGAGAAGGTGTGCTCACGTCCCGGGAACACCCCCCTTTCCACATCCGATTTGTATTGCGCCAGAGCTTCTTTGATGAGGGGAGAGAGGTTGACGTACTGCTTGACGAACTTGGGAGTGAACCTTTCAAAAAGACCGACGAGATCGTGGTAAACGAGCACCTGGCCGTCACACTCCCTGCCGGCGCCGATGCCGATCGTGGGAACCCTGAGATCTCGGGTGATCCTGGCTGCCACAAGATCCGGGATGCATTCCATGACGACCATGAATACCCCTGCCGCTTCTAGTTCTTTTGCGGATTTTACCTGCATCCTTGCGCTTTCCGCATCCTTGCCCTGAACCTTGAAACCGCTCAGCATGGTGGCCGTCTGAGGCGTGAGGCCGATGTGGGCACAGACAGGAATGCCGGCCCTGACGATGGCCTTCACCACAGGGGCCATCTCGCTTCCTCCTTCCAGCTTAACGGCATCGCACCGTGCCTCCTTGATGAACCTGCCGGCATTCTCTATGGCCCGGTCCATGCCGGCCTGATAGGACATGAACGGCATGTCTCCTATGATGAAGCTGCTTTTGACCGCCCTGTGGACGGCCTTGCAGTGGTGGATCATCTCGTCCATGGTCACGGGGACCGTGGAGTCATGCCCGAGCACGACCATGCCGAGAGAGTCCCCGACGAGGATCGTGTCGATGCCCACCTCATCCACGAGTCTGGCCGAAGGATAGTCATAGGCCGTCATCATGGTGATTTTTTCGCCCAGGTCTTTTTTTCGCTGAAGATCAGCGAGGGTCACTTTTTTCTTGTCCATGTTTGCCTCCTGAAGCATAGAGCCGAGAGCTCAGAGCCGAGAGTCTCCTGATAGGCCATATGGTTTTGCCACAGCGGGTACACCGGGAAGATGGCCTGTTCAGAAGAGGTTTATCCCACGGGGGGGCGCAAAGTCAACATCAACACGGACAAACAGGTTTGTCCGTGCCACCCAAGAGGATGTCGCGGGCTTTGGGTCCGCAGTTGAACACCAGGTCAAAAACAGAGAGGTTGGGAAGGAAATCTCCCCAAAGCTGAGGATATACCGGCGCAGGAGGATTGAAGAAGGACAGCTCAACACCTGCCTCCTGGAACCGCTTTTCATCCAGGTATTTTTGGGCGGCCCTTTGGGCCAGAAATCTGGAAGCGCCCAGGATTCGACAAATTTCGACCAGGCGGGGAGTCCCGGTTGAAGCCACGCCGAGTTCCGAAAGGCGGAGGATCCGGGTATTCACTTGGAGAACCTTCATGAGGTAATCGAGAACCATCTCATTGAGGCCTATGAGCCTTTCGAACTTTTCCGAAAACATCTCCTTAACAAAAAGCTCGTGGTCCGAGAAATAAGGTGCGTTCCCGTAGGCGGTCCTCAGGCTTTCCCAATGCTTCTTGTGCCACCGGCCTTCGTGGCAGATTCTCACCTCGTTGATTTTCTGCAATCCCAGTCCCTTTTTCCAAACCGGAATCGTGATCCACAGGGTCCCCTGATGGTTCTTGAAACGGTTTCTCGAAACCCAGGTCGTGCCCTGGGGGAACTGGACCTCGTCAAGAAGGACGAAGACGTCGGACAGGCTCGCTTTGCAGAAAAAGCCCGGATAAGGTGCAAAGTAAGGCTGGTGGACGGAGAGGATCATAGGAGAAATGCCTAAGGTGCCTAAAATGCACAAAAATGCCTAAATTGAGTTAAAGCGGTGGCCCGATGAGATCGATGATCTTCCTTGTCGTATATTCCGCTACATCTGCGAGTCCGTCAAGGGGCATGAAACGCTCGGCGTTTGCCGAGTAAAGGCACGTGACCGAGGGAGGGAAATCCTCATCAGGGAGATAAAAGACGTATTCGAGAGCGATCTTGGGGAGGGGATAGACAAGGAAAGAGAAATCGCCCCCCGTTCCGGGTTCTCCTTTTATCCCCTGGAAGGCTTCGAGAATTTTGCCGGATGCCGCCTTGACGCGAACAACGTGGGGAAGGAGCGGGCGCTCAGAGTTGGCGGTGAAAGCCCCCTGGTAGGGCATGCTGCCGGGAAAATCCCTGAAGGCCTTGAATGGCGCCGGGATCAGGGGATCCGGCTTGGTGTGAAGGGCATAGAGGGAAATAATGAGGCCCTTGGGCCCATTTTCGGGCTTTCCGGAAAGGGTGATCTCACCGGGCCCGATACGGCAAGTCTCTCCGAAGGCAGGGAATTCATAGAAAAAGGGGCCGCGCCTGCGCGCAGGCAGCCACTCTTCCAGATTTTTTTCGCTCAAGGTATGATAAAGCCTTGCCAGGTTCTCGATGATGATTTTTTCATAATTGGACGTCATGCGGAGATCACGAGTTCGGAGACTCTGACGAATTCGATCTTGGAGTTCTTGAAGGCTTTCAGGAAGACTCCGATGGCCTCGGCTGTTTCGGGAAAGGGATGACCGATGCCGATGCCCTGCCCGTATTTTAGGCTGCACCGGGCGAGCTTTTGAAGCTGACGAAGAATGGCGCTCACTTCCATCTCATTATCGAGAAAAACGTTTCGGCAAGCCGTGGGCACATGAAGCGTTTTGGCGGTCCTATATCCTTTGGAGTCGCTTGACGTGAGGCTGTCGACAAAAAAGAGCCCTCTGTCCTTGACGATCTGAAGGGTTTCGTGCATCTCTTTCTGGTAGGCCGTGAACCTGGATCCCATGTGGTTGTTGATGCCCGTGGCAAAGGGAAGAGAAGAGATGTTCTCTTCCAAGACTCTCAGGATCTTGACTGCGCTGTCTCCCACATAAAGAGCCCCGGGCCCCGGGTTGATCTCAGGGTCATTGGGTTCCATGGGCTGGTGAAGCATGATTTCATGGCCTGCATCGTGGAACTCGAGAGCCAGATCCTCGGATCTGGAAAAGCGGGGAAGGACGGCAAAGGTCATGGGGATACCGAACTCGGAGAAAAGTCTGGCCTTTGATACGCTGGGTCCTATATCGTCAATAATCAGGGCGAGGCGAGGTTGTAAAAGCTCCTTTGCCTCGGTGCATTCACAGGCAAGGGCTTTTGTAAATAAATTAGAGCCAAAGAGGCTTCCTAATAGAAAAGAGCCGGTTTTTATAATAAACTCTCTTCTATCCATTTTCTTACTATATTTTATGCCATAAATGTTCATCCTAATAAAGAATGAGTTTTTTCCCGATTACAACCGGTTGAGGATAATGTCAAGAGAAAATACAATATGTGGGAAAAAATTTTTAAACTTGGCAAAAATAGTTAGAAATACATTGGAAGATTACAAAGGATATACTTAACTGTTTTAACATGTTTGTTCTTCGAAAAAGTGACGTTCGAATTTGCTTTAGGATGGCTTGTGAGGCTATTTTTATTCTATTATTGATAAGTTGCATTATGATGTCGCATTGGGCTCTAGGTCGATGAGCATCGGGAATTCTCAAATCTTCAAGCATGAAGGGCATGGCTACGGTCGCTGGTGTGGTGTCCCAAGAGAGGTTTGTCATCTCGACCCCTTCGAGTTCCTCAGGGTAGACTCCGGGAGAGATCTTGATAAGCCCTGAGTATCAAAAGATTTCTCGCATTCGCTCGAAATGACGGAACGGCAAAGGAGATACCGAGACACAGCAGGTGCACGGGGAACAAGGGGTTGTGACCATGGATGAAAACGGAAAGATGCCTTTCTTGGCTCATCTCGAGGAACTGAGGACAAGGCTGGTCATCTGCTGCGTGGCCGTCGGCGTCGGCTTTGCTGTCTCCTACTCGTTCAAGGAGGGTGTTTTCGGCCTCCTGATGCGACCCCTGGCAAGCGTCATGTCCCCGGGCCAAAAGATGATTTACACGGCCCTGCCGGAGGCGTTTTTTTCATACCTGAAGGTTGCATTGCTCGCAGGCGTGATTCTGGCTGCTCCGGTTATCCTTTACGAAATGTGGTTGTTTATTGCACCGGGCCTCTACAGCCATGAGAGGCGTCTAGCGCTGCCCATGGTATTCCTTTCGTCGGTTTTTTTTGCCGGCGGTGTCTGCTTTGCCTATTTCATCGTTTTTCCCTTTGCGTTCAAATATCTTCTCGGGTTTGAAACAGATCTCGTTCAAGCCCTGCCCTCCATGCGGGAATATTTCGGGCTGGCGGCCACGCTCCTCGTTGCCTTCGGCTTCATCTTTCAGCTCCCGCTCGTCGTTACGGTTCTGGCCAGGATCGGGGTGCTGACCCCACGATTTCTCAGCAAGAATAGAAAATACGCCGTGCTATTGTTCTTTGTCGTATCGGCTATCGTGACCCCGACCCCTGACGTGGTCAATCAGTGTCTCATGGCAGGGCCGCTCATGGTGCTTTACGAGATCAGCATCATTGGGGCAAAGGTCTTCGGGAAGAAAAGGGAAAAGCAGGAAGACGATGACGGCGACAAGGCCTGATCGGGTTTCGGCAGGGATGGCCGTTCCCCTCAAGGCGATATCTATTGGCGTCTGGGGAGGCGAACCGATCTTTGAGGGTTTGATAGACTTTTGAACTCGTCGGAGACAGAGGTTCTGCCATGGCCTTTGAGGAGCAAACCCTCAAAGACCGGTTCGCTGCAATCTCTGAAGAAGTTTTTGTGAGATATCGCCTTGAGGGGAACGGCCATCCCTGCTCTGGGAAACTTGGCATTTATCCGCCTTGTGGGGGGGGCGAATGTTGGGAAGTTGAGCCATGAAGACGGCCGGTTTCGTGGAAACGGGATAGGAGGGATGATGGAAGATTTGCTCAGGAAGATGCGTGAGGAAGCGGTGGAGATTTTCAAAGCCTCAGTGCGCAGGGTGGACCCTTACGAAGCAACCATGAACTTCGTCCGCCTCAGGGGCGGCATGATCGAGCTCGGCTCCGGGGAGAAAGCAGGCGTTGTCCTGGATCTTGATGCCGTTCACCGCGTGTTCGTGGTCGGCGGAGGAAAAGCCACGGCGCCCATGGCAAAGGCCCTGGAGGATCTCATGGGCAGCAGGATCGATCGGGGTCTGATCAACGTGAAATACGGCTTCGGTGAGCCTCTTTCGAAAATAGACATGACGGAAGCAGGTCACCCGCTGCCGGACGAAGAAGGCGTGGCCGGGACAAAGAGAATCCTGAGTCTTCTGGGAGAAGCAAAAGAGATGGACCTTGTTTTCTCGCTCATCTCGGGCGGCGGGTCGGCCCTGCTCCCTTTGCCGGCGGGCGAGATCACCCTGGCTGAAAAGCAGGCCGTAACAAAAAGCCTCCTGGAGTGCGGAGCGAGCATCGACGAGATCAACACGATCCGGAAGCACATCTCCTCTTCCAAGGGAGGACAGATGGCCAGGGCCGCTTTTCCCGCAACCACCGTGAACCTTATGTTGTCGGATGTTGTGGGCGACAGGATGGATGTGATCGCCTCGGGCCCCTTTGTTCCTGATTCGAGCACGTTCAAGGATGCATGGGAGATCCTATCCATGTACGATCTTTCCATTCCGACGTCGGTCAGGAAGTATTTAGAGAAGGGGTTGAAAGAAGAGGTGTCGGAGACGCCGAAGAAGGGAGACCCTGTTTTCCGGAAGGTTCACAACTTCATCATCGGCAGCAACATCATCGCTCTCAACGCGGCCCAAGAGGCGGCGGAAACCATGGGGTATGACTGCCTCATCCTTTCATCCATGGTGGAAGGAGAAACCAGGGATGTGGCTAAAGTTCATGCAGCCGTTGCAAAGGAGATTCTTCAAACCGGACGCCCCATTGCTCCGCCGGCCTGCATCATCTCCGGGGGAGAGACCACCGTGACCATTCGGGGCAAAGGGCTCGGCGGAAGAAACCAGGAGTTTTGCCTGGCTTCGGCCCTGGAACTCGCAGGGACGGCGGAGCGGGTCGTTGTCCTCAGCGGGGGAACGGATGGAAATGACGGGCCCACATCGGCAGCCGGGGCGGTTGTCGATCCTTTGACGGTCAACCGGGGAGCGGCGTTGCAGCTTCGGGCCCAGGACTACCTCAACAACAACGACTCGTACCACTACTTCGAGAGGACCGGAGAGCTCCTCGTCACAGGGCCCACAAAAACCAATGTCATGGACGTGAGGCTGGTGCTTGTGAAGTAGGCAGTAAGAAGTAAGCAGTAGGCAGAAGCAAATCCCCCTTATTCCCCCTTTAGAAAAAGGGGGAAATCTGTGTGAGGGCGCCTCCTAAAGGATGAGAAAGCGTGAAAGTCCTCCCCTTTGGAAAGGGGAGATAGAGGGGATTTTATCGGCTGCAGAATCGAGTCTCCGGTAAGGCCCTCTCTCTAACCTGTGTTCATCCTGCTTACTCCTTACTTCCTACTGCTTACTCTTTCCCTCCGTCCACTTCTTGACAAAGTAAGGCTTGGTCATTTCAAAGGTCATGCAATCCTCTTCAATCGCGTCCTCCGCCTGCCGCGTAGACATGCGCTTTGTCTTTTTCACAAAGGAAAAGGTTCTTCCGTAGTAGAGCGGTATGAGGGAGTCCATCATCAGGTCGCGGTCGCACACGCCGTCCCGAAAGCTCACCGCCGTGTCATAAAGGATCCTGGCCCAAAGATCGGTGGGAAAGGTGAAGACCGTTCTTTTCATTCCCCGGATCTCGAGAAGCTTGGCGTAGATGTCTTTCGCGAAGATGCTTTCCCACACCTCACCATAGTCCTGGAAACCCTTGTAGAACTCGTTCAGGAGTTTCTCCGTATCCACATCCACTTTGGGAGGCATCTCTACATCCCCCAGCCCGAAACCATAGATGGCGGTGGGCTTGCTGTACTTGACCCGCAACCAGAAGGATTCGAATCGGCAGGCCAAAGAGAAAATGGTTCCCACCACCTGCCTGAACATCGGCCCCAGGGAAGCAGCCGGGTCTTTGGGGCGGTGAATTTTGGGCCTACCCATGAAGGACTGACACACGGCCGCTCCCTGACTGAGAGCGAGGGTGGTCATCCAGGTGTCGATTCCGAAATTGGCCACGGCTTCGTCCCAGATGTCGCTTTGCAGGTAGGTTTTTGCGAGGTCGCCGTTGAACCCGAAGTCGCCTCCGATGGGCTGGCGAACCCTTCTTCCATAGAGAGCGCGCGTCAGGGGATAAGCGATTCCGTTGGTGATGGTTCCGTCATACTTGTGCCTGACATAAAGGGGCGCGACATACGCGAAATCGTTGAAGAGCGGCTCAGCCAGGTGCTTGATCCATTCCGCTGTGATGCTTTTCAAATCCGCATCGACCACAACGATCACTCTGGCCCCCAGGTCCACCACTTTCCTGAAAAGGTTTTTGAGATTGTTTCCTTTTCCTTTCACGCCCGGATCGGTGGAAATATAGATCTTGGGAACTTTGGCGGGCGCATCCAGGAACACTTTTTTCGTGTCGTCAGGTGAATTGTTATCACAGTTGATGATGACCGACGTCTTGTCCGGAAAATACCTGAAAAGCCCTTCACTCGCCTGGAAAGCTGGATAGTGGATGGAGTCGGCCTCATTGTAGGACGGGATGGCCACAACCAGTTCGGCTTTTTCTATCCGGTCAGGGTTCACTTCGGACTCAAACATATCTCTGGCCTCCTCAATTCCATGTTCCCCTTAGAAGCGCCGTAACCGCAGCATTCCAACCTGCGGGCCCTTTTTCACGGGTGGTCCTGAGATCGGCGAACTCCTCGTCAAAGCCGGGATACTCGCGGCAGGATCTGACAAGCACAGGATAATCCACCCTTTTGAGCATGGTGAAATCGTTGGGGCTGTCTCCAAGAGCCATGCTCTTTACCGGACCATAGGCCTTTTCGTACCAGCGAGAAAGCTTTTCAACGGCCTCACCTTTGTCGCAAGGCCCGTGGAGATGGTGAAACCGGCCGCCTTCCGTGACCAGGAGTCCCCTTCTTGAAGCGGCTCCGATAAGGGCGTCCATCCCCGATCCCTGCGGACGGGGGGCGATGAAGGGTTCGTCATATTCACGCATGGCTGCAAGACGCGCCCTTTCCGGATCAAGACCGGTAAGCCGGGAAATCTCAGGGACCGTCATGTCTGAAAATCCCCGGATGTCCCATCCCAGTTCCTCCCTGATCTCGTGCAGCGCTGCCACCACGTCGCGGTACGGGGGCCCCAGAGACCACTTCCAGAGGCCATCATCGAGGAGGGCGTCCGGCGGTGGCTCCGCGGCACTTTTTTGCGGGAAAAAGATGCCTCCCCCGTTTTCCGAGATGAAAGGAGAACCAAGCCCCAATTCGCGTCGCAACACGTCCATCTCGGCCCTCGTTTTGCTCGACACCAAAACGACCGGGACATCGAGTTCCGCACACAAGGCGAGAGCGGGTCCGGCCTCGTCCCACCGGTAGGTGTCGTGGTCCAGCAAGGTGCCGTCCAGGTCCGTGAAGACCAGGAAGCGCGGCCCCCTATTCGTTGAAACGTCGCTTCTCACCTTCCACCGCTTCGATTAGATCATAGTAGATCCGCGGCAATTTGTTGTGGACCCTTTCCCACGAGACGGTCTGAGGGGTTTCAAAGATGCTTTGCTCGACTTTGCTCTCCACGGAGAGAATCGCTTCCGCAAGGCCCTGATCCAGGAAAGGCTTGAATTCCACGTGGCTGTTCACAAAACGAAGGAACTTTTCCGTCATCCTGTAGGGAGAAGACAGGAGCTCGCCGGCATGGAGGATGGAATGCTGAAAGACATCCTTCACCAGATTCTCCTCCGCGTCCCGATCATACTTGAGATTGTTGAAGGAAGCGTCATCCGAGTACTTTTTGATGAACTCCTCGGCCAAGGCACGGTACGTGATGGCCAAGTCCCTGAAAAAAGTGTCGGAAAACTCCAGACCCTCTTCGATGACCAGGGCATTCATGAGGGTCGTGACCACATCGACGGCCATGCGGTTGAGTCCCTTGGTCTGATCTCTCTTGGAGATGTCTTGATGCTTGTGATCAAAGGGATGCTCCGTGAACATGACCTGCGCCGCGGACGATGCTTTGCGGTAGACTTCGATGAGGGTGAAGATCTCCACCCCCCAGTTCGTGGCAAAGCGCATTCTCTTCAGCAAATCGACATGAAAGGCCACTTCGCCGGAGAGCTGATAGTTGAACCCCAGCAGGAAATCGATGAGACGGAGCATTTTTTCTTCCTGGCTCTCCGTGAATTTCCGCTTGAGGGAAAGGAGAAGGGGATCGAGGAGAAGTCGCTTCACCCTTCCGTAAAGCATCCCTTCCTTGAGCCTGGCATAATACGCTTTTGAAAAGTCGTAACCCAGAGCCGCCACCGGGTAGAGAAGGCGTTCCAGTTGGATCCGGTGAAAAGTCCTGATATCCGCATCGATGAGAGCGATGGACTCGGCGCCCATGGCAATGGCGATTCCGAAACTGAGGAACATGTTCTTGCCTTTACCGGGCTCCTGGATGTTAAAGCCTGACTCATTGAGTCGCTCGTAAATGCCCTGAAAGCCCGGACCATCATTCCACTGGATCAGATGGTTCTTGATGCTGTACTTCCGGATGAGATCCTTCAGAACGAAAGCGTCTTGCTCCGTGGCCCGGTCAAGACCGAAAACAATGGCAGAAAGATAACGGATTTCGCTCAGTTGCCTCAAAATGTTTTCGAACACGGGGAGGTTTTCAGGATCCGTGTACTCACTGGCAAGAAGGGGAACGATGAGCATGGCCTTCTTCCATTTTGAATGGAGCCGGAGTTGGTTGTGCAGATGTCTCCGGTCCTGATCCAGGATGTGGAAGGTGGTGATTCTGAGACGATTCTGCGAAAAATCCGACATGAGCCCGTCCTCTCAAACTCTGAAAAGTGCAGGAAACCGAAAACTAGAGGAAGGAACAGCCTTTGTCAACCCTCACCGGGCAAAAGCCGCGCGCCCGGAAAGAGGACGAATCATTCCGGCCTCCGTGTCAGAAAAGCCTCTTCTGGGCTACCTCACGCTCGTCCAGGGGAATGCCGAAATGCTCGTAGGCCAGCCTGGTGGCCACCCTTCCGCGGGGCGTCCTCTTGACATAGCCGATGAGGATCAGGAAAGGCTCATACACATCCTCCAGCGTGTCCTTTTCTTCGCTCACCGCCGCAGAAAGCGAATCCAGGCCGATGGGGCCTCCCTCGAACTTCTCGATGATGGTGAGCATGATGTGGCGGTCCATTTTGTCCAGGCCTCTGTCATCCACCCCCAGCATATCAAGGGCTCCCTTGGCCACCTCATGGGTAATCACACCCTCCGCCTCGACCTGTGCGAAGTCGCGGACTCTCCTGAGCAGCCGGTTGGCAACCCTCGGCGTCCCTCTGGACCTTCTCGCGATTTCGAGAGCACCCTCATCATGAATAGGGATTTCCAGGATGCGAGCGGAACGGGTGACGATCTCCTTGAGGTCCTTGGGGTCATAGAACTCCACCCTGAGGATCACCCCGAATCGCTCTCTGAGAGGAGGAGTGAGCAGGCCGGTCCGCGTGGTGGCTCCCACCAGGGTGAAAGGCGGGAGAGGGATTTTCATGGTTCTCGCGGAAGGTCCCTGACCGATAATGAGGTCGAGTTGGAAGTCCTCCATGGCCGGATACAGGATCTCTTCGACCACATGGTTGAGGCGGTGCACCTCGTCGATGAAAAGGACATCCCTGGGCTGGAGGCTCGTCAGGATGGCGGCGAGGTCGCCGGGTCTTTCAAGCACCGGGCCCGAAGTGGAGGTGATGTTCACGTGCAGTTCATGGGCGAGGATGTGGGCGAGAGAGGTCTTGCCCAGACCGGGGCTGCCGTGGAAGAGCACATGGTCCAGCGCGTCGGAGCGACCTTTTGCCGCTTCCACAAAGACCCGGAGGTTTCTTTTCAGCTCATCCTGGCCGATGTACTCGTCGAGGCTCCTCGGTCTCAGGTTGAGTTCCGCCGGAACCTCTTCGAGATTCGGTTCAGGGTCGATGATTCGTTCCTTGGCCACCTCTCTCCCCCTATTTCGCTCCGGCCCCTTGGCCGCAATCAACTGCTTGCCACGGGCCGCCCCACGGGGAGGTCTCTTCAGAGCCGCAACCACATCTTACGGAGGCTCAAACCGGCGCCAAAAAGTCACAGGGTCATCGCGGTAGCCCCAAAGGATGCCGGCTCCGGTTGGTGTGGAGTGATGCGCCTACCTCGAAAATGACTTCAGTACCTCAGGGGCGATTTCAACCGACGGGTCCATTTCCGGTTGCGGTTCTGAAGAGACCTCCCCGTGGGGCGGCTTCTGAAGCCCGTGAACACGTTATACGCTAACATGTTCATTTCATGTGAGCAACCTCAAGGCTTCCTTGATCCATGCTTCGAGGCTAAGCTCCTTGAGCCCGGACCTTGCCCTTTCCACGCTGTCCTTGGCCGCTTTCGGGGGGTAACCCAGGTTGACCAGGGCGGACAGGGCATCCTCGTAAAGCTTCTTGTCCTCTGAAGGAACCAGCGGCGCAGGGAGGAGTTCCCCTTCACCCAGGAGCTTCAAGGCCTTTTCCTTCAACTCCAGCGCGATCCTCTCAGCCGTTTTTTTTCCCACGCCGGGAATGGATTGCATTCTTGCCGCGTCCCCCCGCGCCATGGCTCGCAGGAGTTCTTCGGGCCCGATCCCGGAGAGCACGTTGGTTGCGAGCTTGGGACCGATGCCCGACACAGAGATGAGGAGCGTGAAAATCTGCTTCTCGAGGGGAGTCTGGAACCCGAAAAGGGTGATCGCATCCTCTCTCACATGGGTGTAAATATGGAGGCTCACTTTTTCCCGGGTCTCGGGGAGAGCGTAAAAGGTGGAGAGGGGTATAACGACTTCATAGCCTATGCCGCTATTGTCTACAACGACCCGATGGGGAGTCTTGGTTAGTAACATGCCGCTCAGAAAAGCAATCATGGGCCTTTCCAAAAAGTAAGCAGTAAGCAGTAGGCAGTAAGCAGTCGAAGAGGTAGGGAGCCAGGATTGTGGGACTCCTTACTGTTTACTTCTCACTGCTTACTGGCTTTGGCAGTCTGCTCCAGTTAAGATGGCAAACGGCTGTAGCTAAAGCGTCCGAGGCATCCAGAGGGGGAGGGTTCTTCAGCTTCAGCATGATCTGGATCATGGCGCGAACCTGCTCCTTGGTCGCGCGTCCGTAGCCGACCACGGATTTCTTGATCTCCAGGGGCGAGTACTCGAAGATCCTGATCCCGCACTGGACGCCTGCGATGAGCACCGCACCCCTGGCGTGTCCGATCTTGAGGGAACTCTGGAGGTTCTTGTGAAAGAAGATGTCCTCGACGGCCATTTCGCCGGGGCTGTATCGTTCCATGATCCCGGACATGGCCCTGAAGATCTCGTGGATCCTCTCATAGAAGGGAAGATGCGCCGGGGGGGCCACCGTGCCGTAATGGAGGCACACAAGCTGCCGATCCTTCTTGTCCACGAGCCCGTATCCAGTCACCCTGGAGCCGGGATCCACCCCCAAAACGAGCATCAGGAGCGGGCCTCGATATATTCGTCGGGAATATCGAAATTGGCGTACACGTGACTGATGTCGTCGATGTCGTCCAGGGCCTCCATGAGGTTGAGCATTTGCTCGGCCTTTTTTCCCTCAAGCCTCACTGTGTTCTGAGGGATCATGGTGATTTCAGCAAGGCTGTAAGGTAAACCGGCGCTGTCAAAAGCTTTCTTCACCTTTTCAAAGTCGGACGGTTCCATGACCACTTCAAACTGGGAACCCGTTTGCTTCACATCCTCTGCGCCCCCATCGAGGGCGATCTCCATGATCTTTTCTTCCTCTGCTGCGCTCTCGTCAAAGACCATGAGCCCCTTTTTTACGAAGATCCAGGAAACGCAGCCCGGGGTGCCCAGACTCCCTCCGTGCCTGTCAAAGGCATGCTTGAGATCAGCCACGGTTCGATTCTTGTTGTCCGTGAGACAGTCGATGAGCACCGCCACGCCGCCGGGACCATAAGCCTCGTAGTTTACCTCTTCATAAGAGGTGCCTTCGAGCTCGCCCGTGCCTTTCTTGATCGCCCGTTCAATGTTGTCTTTGGGCATGTTCTCTGCCTTGGCCGCCTGAATCGCCGCCCGGAGACGGGCATTGCCGTTAGGGTCACTCCCTCCTATCTTCGCGGCAACCGTGATCTCCCGGATGAGTTTTGTGAAGACTTTGCCTCTCTTGGCATCCGCCGCACCCTTCTTGTGTTTGATGGAAGCCCATTTTGAATGGCCGGACATAGGTGTTTCCTCCTGATTTGACCGGTTGATACTCCCTTTCAGAACCGCCTAACTTTCAACCCACTCTTTTGAATTCAATTGATGTTTCGATGCCTCAATCAGACGAAGTGTTCAGTGGTTCAGGGTTCAGGGTTCAGGAGAGATGAACCGTGCACCTGGAATTCCTGAACCCTGAACACCGAACGCTGAACCCCTATTTAAGGTTGAGGCCGAGGATGTACACCTCCCTGCTTGCCTTTCGGACCGCGGCGGGTCTGACCGTGCGGCCCTGACGGAACCGTTGCAAGACCTCTTTTCGGAAGCCCTGAAGGTCTTCTCCTTCGAAGACCTTACACAGAAAATCCCCCCCCTTTTTCAAAACGGCCAGGGCAATTCGGAGGGCCCCTTCAGCCAGACGCAGAGAACGGGCTGCATCGGTCACCCCGATTCCGCTCGTTTGAGGCGCCAGGTCACTCAAAACCCCATCCCGGGGCCCCACCTCATGAACCAGGAGCTCGATGTCGAGAGCCAGAATGTCTGCCTGAATGAACCTGAAATTGGGCGCAAAAAACCGGTCGGGCTTTTTGAGGTCCACGCCCACCACCTCTCCTTTCTGCCCCACCTTTTTGAGGCAGTACTGGGACCATGACCCCGGATAGCAGCCCAGATCAAGGATTCTGTCACCCGGCCGGAGGAGCTTGTGTTTCTTGTCGATCTCTTCGAGCTTGTAAACCGATCGTGCCAGCCACTGCTCTTTTCTGGCGCGGAGGGCGTAATGATCGTCCCATTTGTTTCCTTTTACGGGTTTCAATGCGCCTTTTTTCATGACCCTCATTCGCCGAAGGCAAAGCTCCCGGACTCAAACGGCAGTCCTTGGGCTATCAAGAACCGTCAAATGAGGAGCCTGTTCTTTTCTTTGAAAAAGCAGACAACCATGAAGAATTCCTACCATAACACGTGGACCTTTGCAAATAATTATATCATCGGGTGTTGTCCGGAAGGGCAAGAAAAAATAGGGTTTTCGTGGCGGTGAGACATGAAGGAGCAGCGCTTTTCATTATGGTTTTTTCTTGACACCCCAAAACAAGTTGTCTATAGTCCATCCCCCGTATGAGACCGCCTAAGTGATGCATTTTAGAGCACATCGCCAAGTTGCCGCCAAATTGCCGATTTCATGAAAAGCGGTTGAAGATTCCATCACCCGGTGGAGATGCCTCGCTGGAATGGAGGCGCAACGTTCGGTTTCCGGTTCCTCAGACAAAACGATGAAGCTTGAAGAACTCCTGTTACAGCGGGCAAACCAGATTCTGAAGAGGTGGACGGCTCTTATTTTCGACACCTACCCCTCAGATGCCCAACGATTCCTGTCCAAGCAGAAGAATTCCTTCGCCAATCCCGTAGGGAGCACCCTTTCGCGGGAAGCGGAGACCTTTTTCCGCGAATTCCTGGGTGAGGCGGACCCTGAAAAGCTTGCCGCCGCTCTGGACGGCATGATCCGCGTCAGAGCCGTGCAGGACTTTTGTCCTTCCGCCGCGGTGGGCTTCATTTTTTTCCTCAAGCATATCTTTCGGGAAGAAACAGCACGGGAGATCCGGGAAAACCGGATCCCTTTGAAGGCATTGCTCGATCTTGAATCAAGGCTGGATGACGCGGCCTTGGCGGGTTTCGACGTCTACATGCGCTGCAAGGAAAAGCTCTACGAGATCCGGGCCCGGGAGGCACAGAGCCATGTTTCCGGCTTGTTGCGGAAGGCGGGCATGCTGGCCGACATTCCGGCCTGGGATTCGCAGGGCAAAGAGAAAGACAGGACTTGAACGCTCATCAAATCATGAACGAGGTAGTCTTCCATGAACTTTATTTTCAGCATTGTGCTTTCCTCCGTCTTGGTCCTCATCCTAGTGTTGATTCCGTGGATAGGCGTGGGGGCGCTCAAGCTTGACACTCTTTTCGGGGTCGTCATCCCCTACCTGGCGCTGGCCGCTTTTTTCATCGGCCTCATCGGTCGGGTGATCGGTTGGGCGCGATCTCCCGTGCCTTTCAGGATCCCCACGACAGCCGGGCAGCAGTGGAGTTTGCCCTGGATCAAGCCGAGCCGGATAGACAACCCGAAAGGAACGGCAGGCGTGGTGATGCGGATGATTTTCGAAGTGCTCACGTTTCGCTCCCTCTTCCGCAACACGAAGCTGCAATTCAAGTCAGGACCGAAGATCGGATATGAGTGGGAAAAGTGGTTGTGGCTTTTCGCCCTGGCCTTTCATTACTCTTTTCTCGTGGTTCTTCTCCGGCACCTGCGCTTCTTTACCGAGCCCATTCCCGGGTTTGTCAAGCTCATTGAAGCGATAGACGGCTTGCTCCAGGCAGGCGTTGCCCCCATTGAAGGATTCATGCTTCCCAGCGTCATGGTCAGCGGCTTCGTGCTCCTGGGCGCGGTCACGCTCCTCATTCTCAGGCGGATCCTGATTCCCCAGATGAACTACCTGTCCCTTCCCAGTGATTATTTCCCTCTGTTTCTTATCACGGCCATCGGTCTGACCGGCGTTCTCATGCGGTATGTGCTCAAGCTCGACATCGTGAGCGTCAAAGAACTCACCATGGGCCTGGTCACCTTTCGTCCCACCGTGCCGGAAGGAATCGGGGTTCTTTTTTACATTCACCTCTTTCTCGTGAGTGCTCTCATCGCCTACATCCCCTTCAGCAAGATCACGCACATGGCAGGCGTTTTCCTGAGCCCCACGAGAAATCTTTCCAACAACAGCCGGTTTGTGAGACACATCAACCCCTGGAACTACCCGGTTCCGGTGCACACGTACGAAGAGTATGAGGAAGAGTTCAGGGACAAGATGGTCGAAGCAGGATTGCCCGTGGAGAAGATGCCTGAAGAGGAAGCCGGACCATCGGAAGAAGAAAAGGAGTAGACATGGCTGAAAAAATGATGAAACCCCAAGAGATGGCGAAGGTCAACCACACGCCTCCTCTCCTGAGCCTGAGCGGGTGGATGCACAAGCCCGCGGAGATCAAACAGGGGATCTACTGTTACGCGGGCAAGCCGGCCAGCCTGAAATACGTGGGTCTGCCAAATCCCCGCGACTGGTCGCCGGTCGATGAAGACTGGAAGTTGCCTCCCAATTGGAAGGAGATCATCCTGGAAGGGCTCAGGGAAAGACTTCAGCGCTTTCGATCCCTGAAGATTTTCATGGACATCTGCGTGCGGTGCGGCGCCTGCGCCGACAAATGCCACTTCTTCATCGGAGGGGGAGACCCCAAGAACATGCCGGTGCTGAGGGCCGAACTCCTCAGGTCCGTGTACCGGAAAGAGTTCACCACCGCAGGCAAGATCATGGGTGAAATCGCAGGGGCCAGGGAACTGACGATCGATGTGCTCAAGGAGTGGTGGTACTACTTCTTCCAGTGCACGGAATGCCGCCGCTGCTCCCTTTTCTGCCCCTACGGCATTGACACCGCGGAGATCACCATCATCGCCCGGGAACTCCTGAATCTCATCGGCCTGAACACCGACTGGATCTCGGCTCCCGTGGCCAACTGCTACCGGACGGGAAATCACCTGGGCATCCAACCTCACGCCTACAAGGACATGATCGACTTCTTCCTGGACGACATCGAGGACATCACGGGCGTTAGAATGGAGCCTACCTTCAACCGCAAGGGGGCGGAGATTCTGTTCATCACTCCTTCCGGGGATGTCTTTGCAGACCCGGGGACGTATAACTGCATGGGCTACCTCATTCTTTTCCACTACCTCCAGAACCTAGGCCTGGACCTGACCTGGAGCACCTTTGCCTCTGAGGGCGGGAACTTCGGCTACTTCACGTCCCACGAGATGGCCAAGCGGCTCAACGCCAAGATGTACGCGGAGGCCAAGCGACTGGGTGTGAAATGGATTCTCGGGGGAGAGTGCGGCCATATGTGGCGGGTGATCAACCAGTACATGGACACCTTCAACGGTCCCGCCGATTTTCTCGAGGAACCCGTTTCGCCCATTACAGGGACCAAGTTCGAGAATGCCAGGACGACCAAGATGGTTCACATCACGGAGTTCACGGCCGACCTGATCAAGCACAACAAACTGAAACTGGATCCGAGCCGGAACGACAACTTGAAGGTGACCTACCATGACTCCTGCAACACCTCGAGGGGCATGGGGCTTTTGGACGAACCACGGTACATTATCAAGAACACGTGTAACTACTTTTACGAGATGCCTGAGAACACGATTCGGGAACAGACCTTCTGCTGCGGAAGCGGTTCGGGTCTCAATGCCGGAGAAAACATGGAACTGAGAATGCGGGGTGGATTGCCCAGGGCCAATGCGGTCAAGCATGTGCACGAGAAGCACGAGGTGAACATGCTAGCCTGCATTTGCGCCATTGACCGGGCCGTGCTGCCGCCCCTCATGGATTACTGGGTCCCGGGCGTTGGGGTCACGGGCGTTCATGAACTGGTGGGAAACGCCCTCATCTTAGAGGGGGAGAAGGAAAGAGAAACCAATCTCAGGGGTGAATCCCTCCCTGGCATGGAGGAGGAAGAAGAGGATGTATGATGGCGGAAAAATCATAACCGGCCTTGTCATTGGCGTAGGCTTGTTGCTGTTCCCCGTGTTCTACAATGCGGGCAAGGCGGCGAAGGCCCCTGAACGCGTGCTCACGGAAAAGGCCAAGGCGGCGCAGCAGTGTGTGGAACCCCTGTCCTTCATGAAAACCGAGCACATGAAATTGCTCGACGAGTGGAGGCAACAGGTGGTCCGCGACGATGTGCGCTACTACACGAGCGCATCCGGCAAGGTCTATTACAAGGGTCTCCAGACGACTTGCATGGACTGCCATTCCAACAAGACCAAATTTTGTGACCAATGTCACAATTACATGGGAGTCGCCCCCTACTGCTGGGATTGCCATATTGCACCCAAGGAGAATCAGTGATGGCCATGGATAGAAGAGAGTTCCTGAAAATAGCCGGGTTGACCGCCCTTCTGGGGGTCGGCGGAAAAGCGGGGTTCGAATTGCTCGCCCCGGGGGCCGTGGACGCTGCGGTGAAGGATGTTCCCCTGACGGCAGGAAAGAAGTGGGGCATGGCCATAGACGTCCGACTGCTGGATGATGGCGTGATGGAAGCGTGCGTCGAGGCGTGCCATATTCACAACAACGTGCCCCATATCGGGAATCCGAAGGAAGAGATCAAGTGGATCTGGAAAGAAACCTATGACCACGCTTTTCCTGGCCAGGAGAACGAATACCTTGCCGAAGGCTTCAAGGAAAAGCATTTCCTTCTTCTCTGCAACCACTGCACCAATCCCCCTTGCTGCAGGGTCTGCCCGACCAAAGCCACCTGGAAGCGCGAGGACGGCATCGTCATGATGGACATGCACCGCTGCATCGGATGCCGCTTCTGCATGGCCGCCTGCCCTTACGGCGCCCGGAGTTTCAACTGGGGCGATCCCCAAAAGGCTCCCAAGGAGCTGAATCCGAACTTCCCCACCAACCGTGAATTTCCCACGCGGTCCAAGGGCGTGGTGGAAAAGTGCACCTTCTGCGCCGAACGGCTCGCCAAGGGTCAGTTCCCGGCCTGCGTGGAGGCGGGGAACAAGATGAAACCGGGCGTGTTGGTCTTTGGGGATCTCGATGACTTGAAATCGGAAGTGCGGACGGCACTTCGCAAACGTTACTCCATCCGGCGCAAACCCGAACTGGGTACCGGGCCTAACATCTATTACATGATATGAGGTGGTTATGCTTGACAAGGCACTTAAGGGAAGTCCGACATACTGGGGATGGATCATTGTGCTCCTAGGTCTCATCGGGGCGGGGTTCGGGTTCTACCTCTACCAGTTCTCTGAAGGCCTGAGGATCACCGGCATGAGCCGAGACGTGTCGTGGGGGTTTTATATCGGCCAGCTCACCTATTTCGTGGGGGTTGCCGCCTCGGGCGTGATGGTGGTTCTGCCCTACTATCTTCACGATTACAAAGCCTTCGGCAGGATCACGATCCTGGGGGAATTCCTGGCCGTTGCATCCATTGTCATGTGCGGGCTGTTCGTCATGGTGGATCTTGGAAATCTCCCCAGAATGCTGAACATCATCATCTATCCCAATCCCACGTCCATCCTGTTTTGGGACATGATCGTGCTCAACGTGTACATGCTCCTCAATCTCGTCATCGGCTGGAATGTGTTGAGCGCGGAAAAAAAGGGCATGCACTACCCGAGCTGGGTCAAGGTCCTGATTTACATTTCCATTCCGTGGGCCTTCAGCATCCACACGGTGACGGCATTCTTGTACGCAGGGCTCCCGGGAAGGCACTACTGGCTCACGGCGATCATGGCGGCCCGATTTCTCTCGTCCGCGTTTTGCTCAGGGCCGGCCCTTCTGATCCTCCTGTGTCTCATCGTGAGGAAGGCCACACGGTTTGATCCAGGGGAAGAGCAGATCCACACCCTGGGAAGCATTGTCACCTATGCCATGATTCTGAATGTGTTCTTTTTCCTCCTGGAAATCTTCACGGCTTTCTACAGCCAGATTCCCGGGCACATGCATTCCATCGTCTATCTGTTTGCGGGCCTGGATGGGCATTCGAAACTGGTTCCGTGGATGTGGACCGCCGCCTTTTTCGCCGTCGTGGCCCTTGTGCTGCTCATCGTTCCTGCGACAAGACGAAAGACCGATGTGCTCGCGGTGGCCTGCGTTTCGGTCGTGATCGCCACGTGGATCGACAAGGGGTTCGGGCTCGTGGTGGGCGGCTTCATTCCCAATCCCTTTGATCGCGTCTTCGAATACTGGCCCACCATGCCGGAGATCATGATCAGCGTGGGCGTCTGGGCCACGGGATTTTTTGTTCTTACCGTGCTCTACAAGGTGGCGACCGCCGTCAAGGAAGAGGCGGCTGCCTGAGAAAGAGCCATAGAGAAACCGCAAAGGGGCTCGGGTCTTGAGCCCCTTTTTTATGCCTGCGCGAGGAAGCGGTCGAAGGAGCGAGCTTGGCGGAAGCAGGGTGAGGGCTCTAAGTAGCTGTGTTTTAAAGGAGTATTGTGGAATGGCCTTTCGCGTTATAGAGCAGAGGAAAAAGCTTGACACCCCTATTTTACTTTGCTAAAGAGGCTTGACGTTTTTGTTTGAAGAACGCCGGAAGAGCGTCGGATTAAATAAAACAGAGGAGGGAAAGCCAGATGCCTTATGAAGTGACCGTCGACCCCGACAAGTGTGAAGGATGCGAGGAATGCGTCGAAGTGTGCCCGGTGGATGTCTATGAAATACAGGACGGCAAATCCGTTCCCGTCAATGCGGAAGAGTGCCTGGGCTGTGAGAGCTGCGTGGAGGTGTGCGACCAGGAAGCCATTACGGTGACGGAAGTATAGTTCGCCTATGCTGTGAAAGGGCCGCTTGGGATTGTGCCAGGGCGGCAGGATGGGCAAGAACAAAAGGGCCGCTCAAAAGAGCGGCCCTTTTGTTCTTGAAATCGAGATCCGCGAGGGGGCTAGCCCTTTTTCTCGTGGCAGTCATTGCACTTTTTGTAGGGCGCCTGCTTGTCCTTCAACTCCTTGTGGCAACCCTGGCAATTCTTGTGATAGGCATTCATGAGCTTGTCCGCATTGTCTTTCTTTTCTTCCGGATCGTGACAGGCGCTGCACTTCTTGACAGGATCCGTATCCTTCCAAACATTCTTGCCGTCCTTGAACTCATGGTGGCATTCGGTACAGGTCACTTTGTAATCCGCGGAATGCTTCTTATGGGAGAGTTTCACATGCCCTTTCTTGTCGGCCTTGTAGCCTTTGTTCTCGATCATGACATCATCGGGAACATCTGCGGCCGTGAGCATCCCCACCGTGAGAAAAACAAGCCCGGAAACAATCAGCATCGCCAAAGTCCAAAATCCTCTTTTCATGGGTGCACCCGCCTCCTTTCTTTCGCTGAGGATTGAACTATAGAGGAAGGCCCGGGAATTTGTCAAGGCAATTTCAAACCTTGTCATAATGGCTGAATTGCATGGTGAAGGTCCCTCGTCCCTGGGACACGGAGCGCAGGGCCGTGGAATACCCGAACATCTTGGAAAGGGGAACGCTGGCCGCGAGAACCTGGACCGGCCCCTTGTTCGTGATCTGTTCGATTTTGCCCTGGCGGGCATTGAGGTCGCCGATCACTTCTCCCATGAACTCCTCGGGAACGAGGATTTCCGCTTTCATGATGGGTTCGAGCATCATGGGGCCCGCGGACTCGGAAGCCTTGCGAAACGCCATGGACGAGGCAACCCGAAAAGCCAGAGGATTGGAGTGAAGCTCGTGCACCTTCACATCCACAAGGGCCGTCTCGATGTCGATGACGGGATAACCCATGAGGACGCCCGTGCTCGCCGCTTCTTCCAGGCCTTCCCTGATGGCATTGATAAACTCCTCCGTCAGATTTGGATTCTCGCAACGGTCGACAATGCGATGGCCGCTTCCCCTGGGAAGGGGTGTGATCTCGATTTTCACCCCGGCATAGTGCTGCTGCCCGGCCAGTTCCTTCTGAAAAATCTCCTCGTGCACAACGGCCTTGGAGATGGTTTCCCTGTAAACGACCTGGGGCTTGCCCTTGTTGGTGTCGACCGAGAACTCCCTCTTGAGGCGGTTCACCAGAATCTCCAGGTGCAGTTCTCCCATACCCGAGATCACTGTCTGCCCGGTCTCTTCATCAATGCGATACTTGAAGGTGGGGTCCTCGTCCGCGAGCTTTCCGAGGGAATCCATGAGCCTGTCCTGATCCTGGATGCCCTTGGGTTCGATGGCCATGGTGATCACAGGCTCATTGAACCGCATGGGTTCGAGCAGGATGGGGCGATCCTCGGCACACAGGGTGTCCCCCGTGGTGGTGAGCTTCAGCCCCATGACGCCCACGATATCCCCTGCCGAGGTCCGGTCGACCCGTTCCCGCTTGTTGGAGTGCATCTTCAAGAGGCGGGCCAGCTTTTCCTTCACCTTTCTGCCCGGATTGTAGACGCTGTCTCCTACCTTCACCGATCCGGAATACACACGCATGTAAGTCAGTTTGCGGCCCTGATCCATCTGGACCTTGAAAGCCAAAGCAGAGAAAGGGGCCTTTGACGTTGAAGGCCGGGTATCCTCCAGCCCGGAAACCGGGTCGTGGCCGACGATGGGGGGGACTTCCGCAGGGGAAGGCAGGCAATCCACGATGGTGTCCAGCAGGAGCTGGATTCCCTTGTTGCGAAGTGCGGCACCGCACAGGATGGGAACCGCCTGCAGGTTAACGGTGGCGGCCCGAATCGCTCGCTTCAACTCCTGGGGTTCAATGGCTTCCTCGCCCAGATATTTGGTCATGATCACGTCATCTTTGTCGGCCAGGGTCTCCAGGAGTTGATCCCGATAGGAGGCGGCCTCGTCCATGAGGTCTGAGGGAATCGGGATTTCCTGGAACTGGGCACCCAGGCTTTCGTCTTCCCAGACGACCGCCTTCATTTTCACGAGATCGATGACCCCGGCAAAGGTGTCTTCGGCCCCCCATGGCAACTGAAGGATGAGAGGCGTGGCCCCGAGACGGTCCTTGATCATCTGAACGGCCCTGAAAAAGTCCGCCCCAATTCGGTCCATCTTGTTGATAAAGGCGATCTTGGGGACCTTGTACCGGTCGGCCTGGTGCCACACCGTCTCGGATTGGGGTTCTACGCCGCCGACGGCGCAGAACACGCCCACCGCGCCGTCGAGAACCCGTAAGGATCTCTCCACTTCAATGGTGAAGTCTACGTGGCCGGGAGTGTCGATGATGTTGATCGCGTGACCTCGCCAGGTCACGGACGTGACGGCAGAGGTGATGGTGATGCCTCTTTCTCGCTCCTCCAGCATCCAGTCCATGGTTGCCTCTCCATTATGGACCTCTCCCATCTTGTGGACCCGGCCGGTGTAGTAGAGAATCCTTTCGGTCACCGTTGTCTTGCCGGCGTCGATGTGAGCGATGATGCCGATGTTGCGTGTCTTGTCGAGCTTGCTATCCGAGGCCATGGAAAAATCCGATCACCGAATCACCGTCTTGAGTCGGTCTAGTATTCAGGGGTTAAGGGGTTCTGGGTTCAGAGTTCAGGGTTCAGGGAAACCCTTGGGATGGGACGTGCTGCAAAACCGTCAGGATTTCCTGAACGCTGAACGCTTTATGTCTCCGGGCGTCAGTCCCCAAACAAGAGGAACCGGCCCATTGCATCGAGAAGTGAGACTTTACGGTATACGCACGAACCTGTCAAGGTCCCACGAAAGCCAGTAAGCAGTAAGGAGTAATCAGTAGGCAGTCATCTTTGCAGAGAGTTTGGTTTATTAAGGTGTTTATTCGGCTTTTCCAACCTTTCTCCTTCTACGGGAGGGGAGCCCCGAAGAGGCGTTGTTGGAAATTGGCTTTGGCCGATTTCATTTTCGTGAATCGTCGGAGAATTTAAGGAAGCGGGAGAGCGCAGATCCGCCAAGCGCCAGGATGCCGACGATGCCGATGCCCAGCGCAAAAGATCCGGCGTCTCCCAGCAAACCGATTCCAATGGGAACGGCTCCTCCTGCGAAGAGAAAACCCAAGGGCACCGTTAAAGAGACCGTCATGCTGCGCTCTTCGGGCGAACCCATGCGAGACAGGGCGGCAAAGCCTGCAGGGAAGAAGCAGACGGCCACCATGGGCTGAAGAAAAACGGGCATGACGATCCAGAGTCCGGGTAGGGTGGCAAGGAGCAAGGTCATGAGCCCGCTCAGGAGGAAAACCCAGGTCAGCGTTCTCGTAGGCCCGATGCGGTCTGTGACCCACCCGGCACTCAGCGTGGTCAGAGAGCCGGTTATTCTCGATAGGCCAATCAGAGTGTTGGCCAGACCGCGATCGAATCCCCGCTCGACCGTGAGGTAGAGGGGGAGCATGCTGAAGATTCCGAGGGTGCCGCTGATGCCGAAGCCGAAAAGCGCAACCATGATCCAGAAGGAAGGGTTGTCCAGAAGGGTTTTGAACGCTTTGAGGTTGGGCGTTTCCCCCTTGAACGCGCCGCCCCGGCCGAACCTGGCAAAGACCAAACCAAGAAAGACGGACAGGATCCCCAAAATCGCAAGAACGCCACGCCATGAAAAAAATCTCAGAAAAACCTCAGCAAGGAAGGGGGCGATGACATAACTGAGGTTGGGGGCCAGTTCGTGAACGGCCACGGCTTTGCCCCAGTGCCTTGAACTCACCAGGGACGTGAGCGTGGCAATGCCGGAAGCGAGATACAGGCCGGCCGCGACGCCCAAGACGAGGAGCCCTGCTCCAATACCCCAAAGATTTTTTGCTTGGGCGATGAACAAAAGCGTCAAGCCCACTGCAGAAGCGGAAAGCACGATGGTTCTGCGGTGGTCCAATCGGGAAGAAACAAAACCGGAGGCCATCACGGCGGGAAAGTACCCAACCGTGATGAGGAGGAAGAGGGAGCCTGCCTGGCTGTGATTCAAACCCAGATTTTCTTCAATGGCGGGCATCAGGGGGGCGAAGATGATCCTTGCCGTGAAATTGATAAGGAAAATCAATACAAGATAGAGAATGCCGCCCACCTGGGTTCGGAACTCCAGGTCCCGTTGTGCCGGCCCGCGGTCCAATGAATGATTCCTCCTTTTATTTGACTTCGCGCAGTCAGGGGAATACATTACAATTTCTGCAGCGCCTTTTCAATGAGGCGTTCCTGATGCTGCCAAATCCCTTTTAAAAAGATTCGGTTGCCATGATTCAAGTCTCCCGGAAAACTCTGCTCTTCGCTTCGATCTCATTGGTCTTTCTTCTCGCGGTTTTTGTGTCTCTCGGTTTGGGGATTTACCTGATCAGCCCTGCGGACCATAGCGGAAAGGAGGAGATTTTTGTCGTCCGGGAAGGAAGTTCCTTGCGGGAAATTGCCCGGGACCTGGAAAATAAAGGTTTGGTCAGGAGCAAGACGCTCTTCGTGTTGTGGTCGAGAATCATGGGATACAGCAAAGGAATCAAGTCAGGGGAATACATCCTGAGCGCAGCGATGCCCCCCGCGAAAATTCTCGAAAAGCTAAGGCGCGGTCTAATCCTAAGCCATATCATCACCGTTCCTGAGGGATATTCTAGGGAGCAAGTTGCTGAATTGCTTCATGAAAAGGAATTGGTCAACCGGAAGGTCTTCCTTTCCCTCACGGAGGAGCCGTCCGTGCTGAAAAACTATGGCGTCTCAGGGCCCAGTCTGGAGGGTTACCTCTTTCCCGACACCTACCAGTTCGCCCGGGGCATTTCTCCTTCTCTCATCGTCGACACGATGGTCAGGCGCTTCTGGCAAATGGCGGGTCCCTTGACGGATAAGGCGACCGAGACAGGAATGAGTATGAAGGACATCGTCACGCTCGCCTCCATTGTGGAAAAGGAAACAGGTAGGCCGGAAGAAAGACCCGTCATTGCCTCGGTGTTCCTGAATCGCCTGAAACGGGGCATGCGCCTGGAAAGCGACCCCACGGTCATCTACGGCATGCAAAGCTTTGACGGGAATCTCAGGAAAAAGGACCTGGTTCAAGAAAGCCCCTACAACACCTACGTCATCCGCGGTCTCACCCCGGGTCCTATTTGCAATCCGGGACTCGACGCCATCAAGGCGGTGATTTTTCCCGCCAAGACGGAATACCTCTACTTTGTCTCAAAGAACGACGGTTCCCACCAATTCTCCAGGACCCTGTCCGAGCACAACCGGGCGGTGGAGAGGTACCAGCGAAGAAAAGGGAAAAAAACCTCTTGACATGGATTGGTGTATACCGTACACAAAATCTGCACAACTATAATGTAGCTACACCGGTGCAGAACCTTTAGCCTTTCAATCCGCAGTAGCATTAAAGAGACGTTCCCATCTTTGATCAACCCATTTCCGGTTCGGAGGCGGTCCCCATGGATCTTTTCAAGAACATCACGGTGTTGTCCCTGGAGCAGGCAACGGTTTTACCCTATTTGACTTTTAGGTTGGCCCAGGACGGCATGCGGGTCTACAGACTGGAGCACCCGGTTTACGGCGATCCCAACCGGCTCATCGGAGAAAACGTGCTTCAAGAAGATCGGATGTACGCCTATTTCCTGTGTATCAATGCAGGGAAAAAGGCGCTCAGCCTCGACCTGGCGGATCCGGAAGGGCAGCAGATCTTTCGCGGCCTGATCCGGGATCTTAACGTGGATGTTTTCGCAACCAATCAGTTGCCGAGGAACTACAGGAAGCTGGGCATCGATTATGAAACCATGAAAGCCATGAAGCCCGATATCATTTGGCTGGGGTTGACCGGTTTCGGGCCTGACAGCAATGAAGCGGCCTATGATCCTATCCTGCAGGCGAGGTCTGGGCTCATGGACCTGACCGGTGAGGCCAAGGGGGACCCCCAGGTCCTCGGCATTCCGCTTCCGGACATGGGGACCAGCGTCCACGGTTACGGCGAAATCATGAAAGCGCTCTTCAAACGACAGGCCACAGGAGAAGGATCATGCATCAATATCTCCATGTTTGAATCCTCCGTATCCTGGCTCACGGTGCCGATCACAATGACCGCCGCCTTCAAGAAAAAGATCACGCGCAGAGGCAACACCCACGAGTTTTTCTGCCCCGTGTCGGTTTACAAGACAAAGGACGGCTATGTGTACATCGCCGTCGGAAACGACCGGCAATGGAAGTCCCTGGTGAATGAGGAGATGTTCAAATCCCTGGACAAACCGGAATACGAGAAGAACGCCGGAAGAATAAAAGATGCGCAGAACCTGAACAAAGCGATCCACGCGATTATGGAAAAGCACACCACAGAGGAGCTGATCAGCCTCTTCAATCGCATTACTTTGCCCATCAGCAAGATCAAGACGATCCCCGAGGTGCTGGCGGACCCTCTCGTGGAGCGAAGGCTCATTTACTCGACGGATCCAAAAACGGGGATGAAACTCACCCTGGCTCCGGCCCCGACCATGTCTTCTTACCTCGAAGAGAACGATCGTCAACTTTCCTTCCCGCCCAGGTTCGGAGAGCACAACCAGGTGATTTACGGAAAACTTCTGGGCTACTCCGACGAAGATCTGGCCCGGTTGAAGGAGAAAAAGGTCATCTGATCGTGGAAATGAAGGAAGGACATAGCAAAGAGTGGGATTTGGGGATGGTGCCCGGGAGAAAGTCGCTGGGCCAGCACGTTTTCGAGAATCTCAAGCAAGCCATCATTCGCGGTGAGGTGCCCCCTGGAGATCGGCTCGTGGAAAGCCGCCTGGCAGACGCCCTGGACATCAGCCGGACACCGGTGAGGGAGGCCATTCACAAGCTTGAGAGAGAAGGGCTTCTCAGAAAACTTCCCAAAGGCGGGTTCGCGGTCATGAACCTCTCTCGTGAGGATATCGAGGAGACCTTCGGCATCCGATGTGTGTTGGAGAGCTATGCCGCGAGGCTCGCTGCCGAGAATTACAACGAGGAAGAGCTTTTGCCCCTGGAAGAAAAAATCCGGGAGTTTCAGAAATGTCTTGATAAAGGTCAATTGGATGAGCTCCCGAGAATCAACACGGAATTTCACAGCCTTTTTTATGCCCTGAGCAGAAGCCCCAAACTGATCAAGATGATCAATGACCTGAGGGACCAGATTTTCCGCTTCAGAAAAATTCTCCTGAAAAAGGACAAGTGGGCGGAAGTCAGCAACGACGATCACCGGAAGATATTGGAGGCCATTCGCGAGAGGGATGTGAACCGGGTGGAGAGAGTCGTGAAGCAGCATATTGCGAGGGGCCAGAGGATTGTTCTGAATGCTCTGGAACAAAGAATAGAGGGTTAAATAGAGGGAGCATTGGGAAAATTATGACATCGGAGCGAAAAATCAGAGTGCTTTTGGCGAAGCCTGGGCTGGACGGGCATGACCGTGGTGCCAAGGTCATCGCCCACGCCCTGAAGGAAGCGGGGATGGAAGTGATCTACACCGGACTCCATCAGACCGTGCCGAGCATTGTCAAGCAGGCCATGCAGGAAGACGTGAATGTCATCGGCCTTTCCATCATGTCGGGGGCCCATGTTCCTATTTGCAGAAAACTCATGGACATGGTCAAGAAGGAAGGGCTGGATGATGTGCTCGTGGTGGTGGGCGGTGTGATTCCCAACAAAGACATCTCCGCCCTCAAGGATATGGGCGTCCAGGGAATTTTCCCGGGCGGTGCGCGATTCGATGAAATCACCACGTTCATCAAAGAAAACGTGAAACAGTGAAGTGGAAGAAAGGTGCACGGCTCACGGCGCAAGGCACACGGCAACAACAGTTTCTTCCCAAAGGGCTTGCAGGGCCCGTGAGTTGACGAGGGACTGCGGACAACTGACAACGGACCAATGACAAATGCCCAATGACAACTGACCACGTGAAGGGGGTTTTCCATGGGAGTAGCGACCTACATCAAGGACGAGAAGGATGCGATCAAGGAGGTGATCCTGCAGTCAGGCGTCAAGGTCAAACCGGTCTATACACCCGAAGACCTTGCCAGAGTCGGCTTCGACTATCAAAAGGATCTCGGCGATCCCGGCGAGTTTCCTTTCACCCGAAGCATCCACCCTCTCGGTTACCGGAGCCGCAACTGGACCACGAGGCAGTACACGGGGTTCGGGACCCCGGAGCAGACCAACGAGCGGTTCAAGCTGATGATCTCCCACGGCCAGACGGGGTTGAACGTGGCATTTGACCTGCCTACCCAGATGGGCTACGACTCCGACGATCCCATGGCGGAGGGAGAAGTGGGCCGCGTCGGCATGGCCGTGGACTCCCTGAGGGACTTTGAGATCGCCTTCAAGGACATCAAGCTGAACAGGATCGGCTCGGGCCTGACGATCAATGCGGTGGCTTCCATCATGCTTGCCATGTACCAGTCGGTGGCCGAGAAGTTCGGGTACAAGAAGGAGGAGATCTCGGCCACACCACAGAACGACATTCTCAAGGAGATGGTGGGCAGAGGGGCCTGGATCTACCCGGTGGAACCGGCGGTGCGCCTGATCGGGGACACCATCGAGTATTCCATGAAGGAGCTGCCCCGGTGCAACCCGGTCTCTGTGGCCGGGTATCACATCCGGGAGTCGGGATGCACGCCGGCCCAGGAGATCTCCTATGCCTTCGAGATCGCCTTTGCGTACATCGACGAGGTGGTCAAAAGGGGCTACGAGGCCAAGGACTTCGTGGGAGGCTTCACATTCAACCTGAATATCTACGGCAACCTCTGGGAGACGGTGGCCAAGTTCAGGGCCGCGAGAAAGCTCTGGGCGAAGCTTCTCAGGGAACGCTACGGGGTTCAGGACAAGAAAGCGCTCTTTCTCCGGGGCATCTTCGGAGGGGGAGGCTCGGGCATGACCAAGCAGCAGCCGGAGAACAACATCATGCGAGGGGCCTACTATGCCATGGCCGCGGCCCTGTCAGGGGCGCAGACCACGGCTTTGTGTTCCTTTGATGAAGCCTACACGATCCCTACGGAGAGGGCGGCGCTGCTCTCGCTCAGGACCTTTCAGATTCTCATGGACGAGATGGGACTGAGGGACACGGTGGATCCTCTTGCCGGATCTTACTTTATGGAGACCCTGACCAAGGAGATGGAAGGGAAGATTTTGGAGGAGATGGAGTCGGTGGAGAAGGCGGGCGGGATGGTGGAAGCGGTGGCCTCGGGTTACGTGCAGAGAGAAGTGGCCCGGCAAGCCTACGAGTACGAGAAAAAGCTGCAGGAAGGAACGGTCATCAAGGTGGGGGTCAACAAGTACACCGAGGGCGTGGACATGGAGGTGGAACTCCACGAGTACAACGAAGCCTGGGCCCAACAGCAGATCGATCGACTCAAGGAGCTGAAGCGAACGAGGGACAACCGGGCAGTCAAAGAGACGCTGAAAGCCCTCGAGAAAGCGGCCTCGGAAAAACGCAACGTGATGCCCTGCCTCGTCGACTGCTGCAAGGCGTACGCGACGGCGGGAGAAATGGCGAACGTCTTCAGGGATGTTTTCGGCGAACACAAGGAACCGAGCATCTTTTGATTCAGAAATTGCGAATTTAGGGATTGAGAATTCTCAATTCCTTAATTCCTCAATTCGTCAATGGTAGCGAAAAGAAAGGAGGTGAACAGGCGAGATAGCATCATGGAGGGGTTAGCACAGTCCTTAACCAAAAAGGAGGTATGAAGATGAAAAGAAGGATCGCTTTGTTGACAGCCGGAGTCTTTGTCGCCACACTGATAATCTTTGCCTCACTGACAGGAATCGCTGCAGCCGCAGACCCCATCAAACTCACCTATGCCAACTTCCCGCCCGCCCCGACCTTTCCTTGCGTTCAGATGGAAAGGTGGAAAACCGAAGTGGAGAAGCGGACTGGCGGAAAGGTGGCCATTCAGACGTTTCCGGGCAGCACGCTCCTTGACGCCAAGAACATGATGGACGGCGTCATTGCAGGCACAGCCGACATCGGCTGCCTCTGCATGGCCTATCAGCCCGGCCGGTTCATGGTCACCAATGCCACGGCGCTGCCTCTGGGGTTTACCGATGCCACCGTGGCAAGCCTGGTTCTCTGGGACATCTATAAAAAGTACAATCCTGAAGAGTTCGCAAAAACCAAAGTGATCACCATGTTCGCCTGCGCGCCTGCCAACATTTACGCCAAAGTGCCGGTGAAGACCCTGGATGACCTGAAGGGGCTTCAGCTCAGAGCGTCCGGTCACGTAGCCGAGCTGCTGAAGCTGGTGGGGGCAACACCGGTCGGCATGCCTCAGTCGGAAACGCCCGAGGCCCTGCAAAAGGGTGTTGTCAAGGGCGCCGTGTCCTCCCTCGAAACCCTCATGGATTTCAAATATGCCGAGCTTTGCAGATACGTGACCATCATCAACGGCCCGATCTATCCCTTTGCCGTGGTCATGAACTGGGATTCGTGGAAGAAGCTGCCTCCCGACGTCCAAAAGGTCATGGACGATATGGGGATGGAGCAAAGCAGGTGGACCGGGGAGTACATGGATAATCATGTCAATGAGTCCATTGCCTGGTCCAAGAAGAATCACGGTATCGAGATCACGGAGCTTTCCAAGGACGACCAGGCCAAGATGGATAAGGCGGTACAGCCCATGGTCGGCAAGTGGCTCGAGGATGCCAAGGCAAAGGGTCTTCCGGCGGATGCCATCCTGGCCGATATGAAGGCCTTTGCAAAGAAATACTCCAAGTAGGTGATCTGGCTCCCATCCTAACCCTCCTCTTGAGGAGGCGGTGTCGAAAAGCTGCATGGGGTCTTTTTGTGTCATTTCGACAAAGTCTTCAAAGGGGAGGGCTGGGTGGAGCGGAGGTATCGCGATGAATTTTCTGGACCGAGTCAGCCGTTTTCTGAATCGCACCATGGTGGTGATCGCCGGCCTTTTCATGGTCGCCATGGTCTTGCTCACCTGTTCGGACGTTTTTCTGCGCCTTGTGTGGGTGCCTATCCGCGGCAGCGTCGAGCTGGTCGCCTATTTTTCGGCTATCGTCACGGCCTTTGCACTCGGCTACACCCAGATGAGAAAAGGGCACACGTCCGTGGACGTGGTAGTCAATCTTTTCCCCGAAAGGGTCAAGCGGTTTTTGGGGTTTGTCAACAGCCTGGTCTGCATGACCTTCTTCGCCATTGCCGCCTGGCGCCTTGCCAAGTGGTCGACCACCATCTGGAATGCAGGGGAGGTGAGCGAAACCCTCCGGGTCATATTCTATCCTTTTTCTTACGGCGTGGCCCTTGGGTGTGCGGTTCTTTCCCTTGTTTTTCTCACGGAGCTTTTGAAATCGTTCCGACCCCAAAAGGAGGGCGAAAATTGAGTTTGGAGTGGATCGGAATTATCGGGATTGTGGTCCTTCTCCTCGTCCTGTTCATTCTCGGAATGCCTGTCGGTTTTGCCATGGCCATCGTGGGGTTCTGCGGGTTCTGGTACACCGTTTCCTTCAAGGCAGCCCTAGGCATGGTCGGAGGGGACATCTGGTCCACCTTTTCCGCTTACGGGCTTACGGTCGTGCCCCTGTTCATCTTCATGGGCTACCTGGCTTTCAACTCGGGCATTGCCGAGAGGTTATACACGGCGGCCTACAAATGGGTCGGGCACTGGCCCGGCGGGCTGGCCGTTGCGACCATCGGGGCGGACGAGATGTTCGCAGCGATCTGCGGCTCCAACACGGCGACCGCTGCCACCATGGGCACCGTGGCGCTGCCTCAGATGCAGAAGTACAACTACGATCCTCGACTGAGCACCGGGACGGTGGCCACCGGCGGGACGCTCGGAACCGTGATGCCCCCGAGCGTTGTCCTCATCATCATCGGATTGCAGACCGGCCAGTCCATCGCTGAGTTGTTTCTTGCAGGGATTCTGCCGGCCATTCTCCTCGGCATTCTTTTCATCGGGACGATCTTTGTCATCTGCCGCCTGAATCCGAGCTATGGACCTCCCGGGCCGAGGACCAGCTTAAGAGAGAAGATACAGGCCCTTCCGGGCGTCCTGGAAGCGGTCGCCATATTCGTCCTGGTCATCGGCGGTTTGTACGCAGGCTTTTTTACACCGACAGAAGCCGGGGCGGTGGGTGTGTTCTGCACGTTTATTGTAAGCCTCACGACAGGCAAGCTGACCTGGAAAGGGATAGAGAGTTCGATCAGAGACACCCTGTGGATATCCTGCATGTGCTTCTTCCTGATTACGGGCGCCACGATTTTCGGGAAGTTTCTGGCTGTAACCCGGCTGCCCTTCATGGTGGCCGATTTTGCGGCCGCGCTGCCCGTATCCAAGTACATCATCCTGGCCCTTGTCATGCTCATCTACGTCATCGGCGGCTGCGTCATGGACGCCCTCGGTTTCCTGGTGATCACCATTCCCATCTTCTTCCCGTTGGGAATCGCACTGGGTTTCGACCCGGTATGGTACTCCATTGTCCTCACCATGGTGACCACGCTGGGAGCCATCACCCCGCCGGTGGGGGTCAACATTTACGTGGTCAAGGCCCTGGCTCCGGAGATCGGCCTGGGTGCGATTTTCAAGAGCGTGAGCTTTTTTGTGATGGCCTCGGTGATCTGCATGATCATTCTGACCATCTTTCCCGAGATCGCGTTGGTTCTGCCCGGGTTGTTGCACCGGTAAACGGAGGAAAACAGGAAGACCTGTTGCAGGCGGGCACGGTGGCCCGCCCTACGGAACCCTGAATATGCGAGATCTTTGTCGGGTCGGCCACGCACCGTCGCCGTAGCGGCTATGGCGCGCAGGAGGCTGTGCCGACCATCCCGCAGGAGGGGATGCAACCCCTCCCCTACGAAGGGATCTTCAAGGCAGAAAGTGAAAAAGGTGAAATGAGCGATGGAAAAGCGATTCGCGCCGGAAGCAAAGACTGAAAATGAGCTGAACGCCCTGCAGGTGGAGGGGCTCGAATGGACGGTCAACCACGCCTATCAGGGATCTTCCTTTTATAGAAAGAGGCTGGATGAAGCCGGAGTCAAACCGGGCGACATTCACTCCCTCGATGATTTGAAAAGGCTTCCCTTCACCACGTCCAAGGATCTCCAGGAGGGATACCCTTTTCCCCTCCTTTCCGTGCCCTTTGAAAAGGTGGTGAGAATCCATGCCTCTTCGGGCACCACGGGGAAGAGAAAGGTCCTTGCCTACAGCCGGAAAGACATCGACGACTGGGCGCATTTCTTCGCCCGGTGCTATGAAACAGCGGACCTCACTCCCGAAGACCGGGTGCAGATCGCGGTCGGCTACGGGGTCTGGACCGCAGGGGTCGGCTTTCAGTTGGGGTGCGAGAGATTCGGGGCCATGGCGATTCCCGCAGGCCCGGGAAACCTCGACATGCAATGCCAGTTCCTCGTGGATTTCCAGACGACCGCCATGTGCTGCACCGCATCCATGGGGCTCCTCATGGCCGAAGAGGTCCACAGGCGGGGCATCAAGGACCGGATTCGTCTCAAGAAGATGATCTTCGGGTCTGAACGCTCGAGTGACGCCATGAGGAATAGGATCAAGGAAGCCCTGAACCTGGAGCACCTCTTCGACATTCCCGGCATGACGGAACTCTACGGTCCGGGAACCGGCCTGGATTGCGTTTACCACACAGGCATCCATTACTGGGCGGACTACTACATCCTGGAGATCCTGGATCCGGAAACGCTTCAGCCTGTCCCGGAGGGAGAGATCGGCGAGATGGTGGTGACCACCCTCAGGAAAGAAGCGACGCCGCTGATCCGTTATCGAACCAGGGATCTCACGCGACTCATTCCGGGTCGGTGCCCTTGCGGATCCGTTCTCCCGAGGCATGACCGGCTGCTGGGCCGGTCCGACGACATGATCATCTTCCGGGCGGTGAACATCTATCCCGGACAGATCGATCACATCCTCTCCGGGATACCGGGGATCGGGAGCGAGTACCAGATCATCCTCGATCGAAAAGAAGACGGCAAGGACTACATGACCGTCAAGGTGGAGCGGGATCAGGCCGGCGACAGGGGGGAGGATGGCCGGACCGCCAAGAAAATCGGGGAGGAGATCAAGAAACAGGTCCTGGTGAGCGCCGCCGTGGAGATCGTGGACTACGGCGGGTTGCCGAGGTCCGAGAGAAAGAGCAAGAGGGTGTTTGATAACAGGGAGTTTTAGGTAGGGAAGAATTGCGGATTGGCGAATTGAGGGATTCAGGAATTCCCCAATTCCAGAATTCCAGGATCCCAGAATTTCTTCACAAGGAGAAAAATCGTGAGCAAGTTCGAATACCTCATGCCCTCGACCATTGACGAGGCCATTTCCCTGCTGGTAAGCCACGGGGAGCGGGCCAAGTACATTGCCGGAGGGACGGACGTCATGGTGAAGGTGAAGGAGAACAAAATCCACCCCCGCTACCTGGTGTCTCTGCGCCGCCTCCAGGGTCTTGACCATATCACCTACAAGGATGGAGAACTCAGGATCGGCGCCACGGTGACCCACCGGATGCTGGAACTGTCTCCCATCATCAGGAAAGAGTTCCCCATTCTCATTGACGCGGTGACCAACATCGGCTCGGTACAAATCCGAAACGTGGCCACCATCGGAGGCAATATCGTGAATGCCGTGCCTTCCGCGGACGGAGCGATCCCGTTGATCACGCTGGGGGCCCATGTCCGGATCAGGGGGCCCAAGGGGGAGAGAAGCATGGCCCTGGAAGACCTCTTCATCGGTCCGGGGCAGACCCTCCTGGAAACGGGGGAAATCCTGCTGGAATTCGTGATTCCGCAACTGCCGCCCAGGACCGGCGCGGCCTATGTAAAGCATACGAGAAGAGAGGCCATGGAACTTCCCCTGCTGGGCGTGGCGGTCCTTGTTTCCCTTGCCGAGGACCGGACGACGTGCACAGAGGCGAGGATCGGCCTGGGTGTCCTGGCCCCGACACCCATGCGCGCCAAGAATGCCGAGGCCCTTCTCAAAGGTCAAACATTGAACGAGGATGTTTTGAAAAAAGCCGGAAAGGCTGCTGCCGAGGAGTGCAAGGCCCGTGACAGTATCCGGGGAGAGGCATGGTACCGCAGGGAAATGGTGGAAGTGCTCGTTCCTCGGATGGCAAGGCTTGCCATGGAAAGAGCCAAGTGAATGGATCATTTCACATTGATCATCGGACATTGACTACTGACAACTGACCACGGACGTGTTTTGGAGGCAAACAATGAAAAAAGCGATCTCCTTTATCCTGAACGGCAATCAGATAGAAATGGAAATCAAACCGTACTGGACGCTCCTTCATCTCCTCAGGGAGGAGCTTCAATTGACCGGGACCAAGTCGGGATGCGAGAGCGGGGAGTGCGGAGCCTGCACCGTGGTGGTCAATGGAAAAGCCGTCAACGCCTGCCTCTTCCCGGCCGTGGAAGTCGAAGGCGCCACGGTGCTCACCATCGAAGGACTGGCCAAACCCACGGGCGAGCTTCATCCCCTGCAGACAGCCTTCATGGAACTTGGGGCTGTTCAGTGCGGGTATTGCACGCCGGGGATGATCATGTCCGCCAAGGCCCTGCTGGGCGAGAACCCCAACCCCACGGAAGACGAAATCCGGCATGCTCTGGCCGGCAACATGTGCCGCTGCACGGGGTACACGCAAATTATCGAGTCCGTGAAACAAGCCGCCCACGCCATGACCAGCAAAGGCGAAGTGAGGCCGAGAAAAGTGCAGTAGACGACCAGGAGGTCAGCATGGAGACATTGAGCAGTGTGGGAAAACGAATCCCCAAACGGGACGCCATTGATAAAGTGACGGGGCGGGCGAACTACATCCAGGACCTGAAAGTGCCCGGCATGCTCTTCGGCAAGATTCTCCGAAGCAAGTATCCCCATGCGAGGATCGTGCGGATCGACACATCCCGGGCAAAAAAGCTCATGGGTGTGAGGGCGGTCATCACGGCCGAGGATGTTCCCCAGATTCGATACGGGTTCATGAAGGATCAACCGGTCCTGAAATCCGGCAAAGTTCGCTCATACCGCGACGAGGTGGCGGCTGTGGCGGCCATTGCCCCAGAGATCGCCGAGGAAGCCATGGATCTCATCACCGTGGAGTACGAAGCCCTTCCCGGCATCTTCGATCCCCTCGAGGCCATGAAAGAAGATGCGCCTCTTGTCCACGAGGAGAACAAAAGCAATGTCCTGAAGCTGCCCTGGAAGCTCGTGGCCGGGGACGTGGGAGAGGCGAGGAAAGACTCCGCTTTCGTCGCCGAGGATGAATTCGAGGTGACCTGGGTCACCCACTGCTGCCTCGGCACCGAGGGCATCATTGCCGACTTCGATCTGAGGAACAACCTGACGGTTCACCGAAACACCCAGATCCCATCCCTCGCGCACAGGGATTTCAAGGACGCCCTCAAGGTCATGGGGCTTCCGGACAGCAAGGTGCGGATCATCAAACCGACCATCGGCGGAGGGTTCGGAAGCAAGCTCGACACGTACGGGTTCGAGTATATCGCCATCCTCCTCGCCTTTGTGACGCGGAAGCCGGTGAAAATCGTCAAGACGAGGGAGGAGGAGTTCCGATACACCTCGACGAGGCAGCCGGCGATCATGAAGATTGCCCAGGGTTGCGACAAAGAGGGCAGGCTCACTTTCCGCGACATCTCCATGGTCCTCGACAACGGCGCCTACACGTCCTGGGGCGCCACGACGCCCTCCGTGATGATGATGCCCATATCCTCCCTGTACAAAGTGCCCAATGTCCGTTACGAGGCAAAGTGCGTGTACACGAACAACACGTGGTCCCAGGCCATGCGGGGCTACGGCAATCCCCAGGCAACCTTTGCCATCGAATCCAACATGGACCAACTGGCGGAGGTCTCGGGCATCGATCCCCTGGAATTCCGGTATCGAAACGCCAACGAGCCGGGCGAGGTGACACCCCAGCGGTTCAAGGTGACGAGCTGCGCCCTGAAGGAGTGCATCGAAGAGGTGGGCCGGAGACTCGACTGGGCGAACAAGAAAAAAGGCGAAAAGGTCGCGGGAAGAGGCCTCGGTGTGGCATCCCTCATCCATGTGGGCGGAGGCGCCCGGGTGTACAAATCGGACGGGTGCGGAACGATCGTGAAGGTGGATGACTTCGGGAACGTGGATGTGTTCACCGGCGCCACGGACATCGGTCAAGGCGCGGACACGATCATCAGCCAGCTTGTCGCCGAGGAGATGGGCATTCTTCCTCAGGACGTGAACATCATCGACCGTGATACGGACGTGTGCCCCTGGGACGTGGGCGTTCATGCCAGCCGGACGACCTTCGTGGCCGGCAATTCGGCCGTCATGGCGGCGAAGAAGGTGAAAGAGAAGATTGTTCAGCTTGCGGCAGGGTATGTGGACCGCTGGAAGGACAAAGACGGGACCAAGCACGAAATCAAGCTGGACGACGACCCCAAGAACCTGGTCATCAAGGACAGGATGGTCTACTCGGTTAAAGAGCCGGAAAAGAAGATCGCCCTCGGCAAGATTTTGAGGGGCGCCCACTATGAAAAGAACGGCACCATGATCATGGCCGAGTGTTTTTACGACCCGGACAACGAGAACCTGGACAGGGAGTTCAAAGGCAACCTTTCCAAGGCCTATGCCTACGGCGCGCACGGTGTGGAGCTGGAGGTGGACAAGGAAACAGGTAAGGTAAAAATCCTCCATTACGTGGCGGCCCACGACGTGGGGCGCGCCATCAACCCCATGCTCCTGGAAGGACAGATCTACGGTGCGGCGGCCCAGGGTGTAGGATACGCTCTGACCGAGCGCCTGATCCTCGAAAAGGGGGAGGTGATGAATCCCAATTTCAGGGACTACAAGCTCCTGACCGCCAAGGACGTGATCCCCGTAGAGCCCGTGATCATCGAAAGCATGGACGAAGCGGGCCCCTATGGGGCCAAAGGCATCGGTGAGCCGGGACTCGTGCCGTCGGCGCCGGCCATTGCCAACGCGATCTATGATGCCGTCGGCGTCAGGATCACGGACCTTCCCATCACCCCGGAAAAGATTCTGTCGGCCCTGAAGAAGAGGGATGTTTGCTGAACAAAAACGGTGCACGGTGCAAGGGGCACGGAAGCATACGGTTCAAGGCACAGGGTACACGGTGTACGGTAACAAACCATGAATGACTTTTCCCTTTCTGTTGCCGTGACCCGTGCGCCGTGACCCGTGCACCCTTCAGCGTGGGCAGGGACCTGTGAGGTTTAGGAAAGCGTCACTTTGGAGCGAGATATGAGCGAAAGATACTATCGTCTCGGGTGCGACATCGGCGGGACCTTCACGGACTTCGTGTTGCTCAACGACAGGACCGGAGATCTGACCATCAACAAGTGCCTGACCACACCCAAAGATCCCTCCGATGCCGTGGAGCAGGGGATTCGGGAGCTGGAGGTCAAGGTTCCCGGGTTTGTGGAAAAACTGGACGAAGTGATTCACGGCACCACGCTGGTGATCAACTCGATCATCGAGAGAAAGGGTGCAAGAACCGGGCTCATCACCACCAGGGGATTCAGGGATGTCCTGGAACTCGGCCGGGAGATCCGCTATGCCCCCTATGACATCTTTTCGGAATACCCGAAGCCTTTGGTTCCGAGACAGTACCGTCTCGAAGTGGACGAGAGGATTCGAAGCGACGGAAGCGTTTTGAAGCCTCTTGATCCGGAAGAGGCAAGAAGCGTGGTGCGTGCCCTGTTGAGCATGGGGGTGGAGTCGATAGCCGTCTGCCTCCTCAATTCCTTTGAAAACCCGGTCCACGAGTTCACGGTCAAGGAGATCATCGAGGAAGAGGCGCCCCATGTTTCCGTCTCTATCTCTTATCATGTGCTGCCCCAGATCCGGGAATATGAGCGGACGAGTACAACCGTTACGAACGCCTATGTCAAGCCTTTGACGGGAAACTACCTGGCCAGGCTCTCCGGCAGGCTGGAGTCGATCGGGAGCAAAGGGAAGCTCTTTATCATGCTCTCCAGCGGAGGCATCACCTCTGTCGACACCGCGGCACGGTTTCCGGTTCGAATCATCGAGTCAGGACCTACCGCAGCGGTGATCGCCGGCCAGTACTACGGCAAGATGTTCGACCTTCCCGACATGTTCTGCTTCGACATGGGCGGCACCACGGCCAAGTCTTGCCTGATTCAGCGGGGGGTGGCAGGGGTCGTGCCCACCTTCGAGGTGGGGAGGGTCCAGCGGTTCATGAAGGGAAGCGGCCTCACCATCCAGGTGCCTGTCGTGGATCTCATGGAGATCGGTGCAGGCGGCGGAAGCATTGCCAAGGTGAGCAAACTGGGGACGCTTCAGGTGGGACCTGAGAGCTCCAGTGCGGAACCCGGACCGATCTGCTACGCCAGGGGCGGCGAGGATCCCTGCGTGACCGATGCGGATCTTCTGCTCGGATACCTCGATGAGAAGTACTTTCTCGGCGGTGAAATGACGCTCGACAAGGAGTCCGCAAGGCGAGGGGTGATGGAAAAGATCGCCAAGCCCCTGGGCGTCACCTTTGTCCAGGCCGTTTGGGGAATCCATGACCTCATCAATGAGACCATGGCGGCCGCGGCCAAGACGCACATCGCGGAAAAGGGGGGCAACCCCAAGATCGTCACGGTTGCGGCCTTCGGCGGCGCCGGGCCGGTTCATGCCTACGGCCTGGCCAAGAAGCTGGGCGCCCCGAGGATCATCGTTCCGCCCAATGCGGGCGTGGGTTCCGCGCTGGGGTTCTTTACAGCGCCCAGAGCCTTTGACCTCGTGAGGAGCCACAAAGTGTCGCTGGCCGATGCAGACTTCAAAGAGATCGAGGAGATTTTCAAGGAACTGGAAAAGCAGGGAGCGGAAACGCTCAAAAAAGCAGGAAAGAATGAGGCCATTCGGTTCGACCGTTCCCTGGACATGCGATTTGTGGGGCAGGGCTCGGAGACCAATGTTCCCCTTGCGGAAAATGATTTCACCAGGGTCAGGAAGGAAGAGGTCCGGAAAAGATTCGATCGGATTTACGAGAAGCTTTACGGAAGAACCTACCCCGATTCATCTGTGGAATTCATCAACTTCAAGGTGAGAGCAAGCCTTCCGGAAAGGCTATTCAAATTCTCCAAACTTGAGAAGAAGAAAGGCCGGTCGCTCAAAGCGGCGGTCAAAGGGCGGCGGCTCGCCTACTCAGGGATCGCCAAGGACTTTATCCCTTACACGGTTTACGACCGCTACAAGCTTTTTTCCCATGCGGTGTTCAAGGGTCCTGCGATCATCGAGGAAAAGGAGTCCACGTTGATCGTCGGTGAAGACGCGACGGTTTCCGTGGATGAGTACGGGTTCATCTGGGTCGAGCTGACGGCGCAAGGTACACGGCGAACGGGTCACGGTAAGAAGGCTGTGACAAAAAAGCCAAGAGCCAAGGCTGGAGAGCTGAAGCGCAAAGCCAAGCCGACTGAGGAAAAGGTCCAGGCCCTTGCGGCCAAGTTGAAGACCACGCGACCCAAGGCGAAGGTTGCAAGACCTGAAGCCAAAGCGACAAAGGGCAAGGGAAAAAGAGCCCTGCGGAAAAGAAAATAGGCGGATGGTGCAGGGCCGGGGGCATGAGCGAAGCCGAAGGTTTCCCGTGCGCCGTGGATTTACCCGCCGCCTTTTTGGCGGGCCGTGTCCCTTGCACCGCTTCTGGAGGAATTTATGGCACGCAAGTTTGACCCGATCACGCTCGAAATACTCTGGCGCCGGTTGATCTCGGTGGTGGATGAAGCGGACAGCACGGTGGCGAGAACCGCGTTTTCGAGCCTCCTGAGAGATGCTCACGATTACACGTGCATGTTCACGGATCGCAAAGGCAGGGAGCTTGCCCAGGGCAGTTTCGCCACGCCGGGCCAGTCCGGCGCCATGGCTTTAGGGATCAAGAACCTGGTGAACAAGCTTCCTGCGGGGAGCTACAAACCCGGCGACGTGTTCATCACCAATGATCCCTGGGCTCTGGCCGGGCATCTCAACGATGTATGCGTCATGAGCCCGATCTTTTACAAGGGAAAGATCGTGGCTTTCACGGCCTGCGTGTTTCATCATTCGGACATCGGCGGCCGCGTGTCCTCGGACAACCACGAGGTCTTTGAGGAAGGGTTGTTCATTCCTCTGGTCAAGCTCTATGAGGCCGGAACGCCCAACGAGCCGGTCCTGGACATGATTCGCTGGAATGTGCGGACCCCGGACGAGGTGATCGGGGACATCCGGTCCCAGATCGCTGCCAACCACGTGTGTACCGAGAAGATCTGCCAGATGCTCCAGGACAACGATCTCGAAAACCTGGACGATCTGGCGGATGAAATCATCGGCAGGACCGAGAAGAGCATGAGAGAATCCATCGCAAAGATCCCTGACGGGATCTACCGGGCCGAAGGCATCGTGGAGCAGATGGAAGGCAGGGCGGATATCGTCATTAAGGCGGCCGTCGAGGTGAAGGGAAGCGATATCATCGTGGACCTGGACGGATCCTCTCCTCAGGTGGATTGGGGCGGCAACGTGGTCTACAACTTCACCTATGCCTATGTGCATATGGCTGTGAAGAGCATGTTCGAGCCTTACATCCCCAACAACGACGGTTGTGCAAGGCCGATTACGCTCAAAATACCGGAAGGTACCGTGGTGAACTGCAGGTTTCCCGCGGCAGTTGCCGCGCGGATGCAGATCGGGCACTTCATGACCGAGATCATTTACCGGGCTTTGGCCAAGGCGGTTCCCGACAAGGTCATCGCGGCAAGCGGAGGCACGCCGGCTACCATGAATGTGTTTTACGGGAGGAGAAAAGACGGTAAGCCGTGGCACTCTGTGATCATCCGGGGAGGGGGCATGGGTGCGAGCGCGTCGACGGACGGCCACTATGTCTCCATCTTTCCGGCCAACGGCGCGAACACGCCCGTGGAGATCTTTGAAAGCGACACCCCTCTCATCGTTGAAAAGCGTGAACTGCTCACCGACTCCGGCGGAGCCGGCAGGATGAAAGGGGGCCTGGGTCGGAGGGTTGTTTTCAGGATTCCCGATGACGAGTATGCTCCCCTGCCGCCGGTGAACCTGGGGATCCAGTCGGGGAGATACCGGTACCCTCCGGAAGGGCTCTTCGGCGGCAAGTCCGGAGCCATGGCGCGGTTCCTGGTGAACGGTGAGCCGGGAAATCCTTTCGGGCTCACCCGGATGAAACCGGGCGATGTGATCGTGATCGATGTCGCAGGCGGAGGAGGCTTCGGGGACCCCCTGAAAAGAGATCCGGAATTGGTGCATGAGGACGTCATCCAGGGGCATGTGAGCCTCGAGAAAGCCAGGGAAGAGTACGGCGTCGTCATCGATCCCTTGACCATGCAGATCAACGGGGAGGCCACAAGGTCGGAGCGCGAATCGCGAAAAGAGATGTGATACAATGTTTTTAGCACATGATGCAGAGAGGATACCTGTATGGCGGAACCCAAGTCCCATGAAAGCGAAATAAAACGCCTCGAGTCCCTCCAGGAAAAGAGCCGGTTGGGCGGAGGGCGGAAGGCCGTTGAAAAGCGCCATGAAACGGGCAGGCTGACCGCAAGAGAGAGGCTGGACCTGCTCTTTGATCCCGGGAGTTTTGTGGAGATGAACGAACTGGCCCAGAGCCCTTCGAAGGATTTCGGCATGGAGGAAAAGAAGGTTCCCGGCGACGGCGTGGTCATCGGCTACGGCAACGTGGAGGGCAGGCTGGTCTGCGCCTATGCCCAGGATGCGACGGTGTTGGGCGGATCCGTTGGAATCATCCATGGGCAGAAAATTTGCCGGATCATGGAAGAAGCCCTGAAGATCAAGGTGCCCCTGATCGGCTTGAACGATTCGGGGGGCGGCAGGCTCAATGAGGGCTTCCCGGCTTCCAAAGGAGTGGCGGGCATGTTCTTCCGCAACACGGCCGCCTCAGGGGTCATTCCCCAGATTTCCGCCATGATGGGGACCTGCGCAGGGGTCGCGGTCTATTCGCCGGCGCTCACGGATTTTATCATCATGGTGGAAGGAATCAGCCACATGGTGATCACGGGACCTGCGGTGATCAAGGCGGTGACCGGAGAAGACGTGTCCATGGAACACCTGGGAGGGGCCAAGGTCCACAGTGAAATCACCGGCACAGCCCACTTTGTCGCCAAGACCGAGCAGGATTGCATCCGGTTGATCAAAAGGCTTTTGAGCTTTCTTCCGTCCCACCACGATGAGGAGCCCCCGGTTTTAGCCGCCACCGATGACCCTGATCGCGGCGATGACACCCTGGAGTCCATGGTCCCCGCTGATTTCAGAAAAGCCTATGACATGCGGGAAGTCATCCTGCGGGTGGTCGATCATCAGGATTTCCTGGAGGTGCTGCCCAAGTTCGCTAAAAACATCATCATCGGGTTTGCCCGTCTGGACGGCCAACCGGTCGGCATCGTCGCCAACCAGCCCAGGGTCTGGGCCGGCAGTCTGGATGTGGATGCATCGGACAAGGCGGCAAGATTCATCCGATTTTGTGATTCCTTCAAGATTCCCCTGATCAATTTCGTGGATGTGCCGGGCTATTTCCCCGGGGTCAAGCAGGAGCACGCGGGGATTATCCGCCACGGCGCCAAAATGCTCTATGCCTATGCGGAGGCGACGGTGCCGAAAATCACGCTGGCCTTGCGCAAGGAATACGGCGGGGCGGTCATGGGCATGTGCTGTGTGGGCATGGGCGTTGACCTGATGCTGGCCTGGCCCATTGCCCAGCTCGTGGTTCTGGACACCGCAACGGCCGTAGACCTGATCTATCGCAAGGAGATCAAGGAGGCGGAAAGCCCGGAAGCGTTCAGGCAACAGAGGATCGAGGAATACGACTACAAGTTCTCCAATCCCTTTTATGCGGCCGAGCACATGCTGGTGGACAAGGTGATTCGGCCGCGGGAGACGAGGGCCCATTTGATCAAGGCCTTGAAGATGCTCAAGAACAAGGAAAGACTCCGCTCCCCGAGGAGGCATGGAAACATTCCGCTGTGATCGAAAAACTATTTTTTTGAAAAGGAGACAGGATATGGAGCATTCCAGGAAACTTTACGCATCGGGGTTTAATCCTCTTTTCCTCAAACCCTCAAGGCCCCTTCCAAAGGAAGTGGCTATCATCGGCGCAGGAACGATCGGACCGGACATCGGCTACTACGTGAAGAGCGCCCTGCCCGGCGTCAAGCTCTACCTGGTGGACGTGGTGGAGGCGGCGCTCAAAAACGCGGAGAAACGCTACCAGGACTATGCATCAAAGGCAGTGCAGAAGAGAAAAATGAAGGAGGACAAGGCCAAGGAAATCCTTCAAAACATCGTCTACACCATGGACTACGGCCAAATCAAGGACTGCGATCTCGTCATCGAGGCGGCCACCGAGAACATCCCCCTGAAGCAGAAGATTTTCAAGACCGTGGAAAGCATTGTGAGCGCCGATGCCGTCATCACCTCGAACACAAGCTCCATTCCTGCGGACCGGATTTTCAACACCATGAAACACCCCCAAAGGGCCACGGTCACCCACTTCTTCGCCCCTGCTTGGCGGTCCCTTCCGGTGGAGGTGGTCCGCTGGGACCAGGCGAGCCCGGACACGGTGGATTACCTTTTCAGGTTCTTCGGCCAGACCGGCAAGGTGCCGATCATCACCGATAACGTGCTCTGCTTCATGCTCGACCGGATCTTCGACAACTGGTGCAACGACGCGGCTTACCTCCTGCCTTACGGCCACGCGGCCCAGATCGACAAGGTGGTGGAAGAGTTCGTTTTTGCCGGCCCCTTCTATGTGCTCAACATGGCCAACGGCAACCCCATCATCACCGAGACCAACACGCTTCAGATGGAAGAGGGGGCGTGCTACAAACCGGCCTCCATTTTTTCCTCCGTGGAACGGTGGCTCACCCAGCGGCCGGGCTCGAAGGTGGAGGTTTCCGATGATCTCAGGAAGCTGATCCGGGAGCGCATGCTGGGCATCCTTTTCTCCCAGAGCTTCGACATCATCGACCGGGGGATCGGTACCAAGGCAGACCTCAATTACGGCTGCCAGATCGCCCTCGGTTTCAAGAAAGGCCCGCTGGACATTATGCGCGATCTGGGCGAGGCGGAGGTGATGCGCATCGTGAAGGCCTTTGACCAGGAAAGGCCGGGATTCCCCCTGCCCAAAGCGTCTTACCAGTCCTATCAGGATTTCAAGCGATTCCTCCTGGTGGATGAAATCGACGGGGTGGTGGTGATCACCCTGAGAAGGCCGGAGGCCCTGAACGCCATCAGTGACGAGATCAACAACGAGATTCTTTCCGTGCTCAAGGAGCATGCGGATAAGCCGGAGGTGAAAGGGTTTGTCATCACCGGCTACGGCACCAGGGCCTTTTCGGCCGGTGCGGACATCGGGAAATTTCCGCAGACCCTCGGGAATAGAGAGGCCGCGGTCAGGTATGCAAAGGACTGCTCCGAGGTGCAGCTCTACATGGATCGCATGGAAAAGCCCGTGGTGGCGGCCGTGAACGGCATGGCCCTGGGAGGTGGGTTTGAGATCGCCATCCGGTGCCAAGACATCGTGGCGACCCGGAACGCTTTCTTCCAGTTCCCCGAGATCACGCTCGGGATCCTGCCCGGCATCGGCGGGTGCATCGTGCCCTACCGGAAGTGGCCCCAGGGGGCCAAGCTCTTCCATGAAATGATTTGCCTGGCAAGGCCGATCAATGCCAAGGAAGCCCTGGAAATCGGCATGGTGTCAAAGCTCGTGGACGACATCCCCGATCTCATCAAGGCGGCCGTGGAAGCGGTAAGGAACCTCGCGGGCAAGATCCGGAGCATTCCGGACGGCAAAGTGGATATCCCGGATTTCGCGCTTCCCGATCCTCCCATGGCGGGCAAGCAGCCCTTGAGCAGGGAGGCCACAGCCATCACGGTGAAAACCATCCAGGCAGGCGCCTCGGCGGAGACTTTCGCCGAGGCCCTTGAAAGAGGCTATCAGGGCAACGCGGAAATCGCCTGCACCGATGCGGCCAGGGAAGGCATTACCGCTTTTCTGGAAAAGCGGCGGCCGGAGTTCAAAAAGTAGATCTGAATTTGTCGCCCCCATCGGTGGGAGGGAGACGCCTGAGGGTTTTGGCGCCTCTCGATGGGGAACCTACTTGAGCCTGCCTAGGATTTCCCGGGCGATGACGATCTTCTCCACCTCCTTGGTGCCTTCGTAGATCTCGAGCACCTTGGCGGCCCGGTAAAACCTTTCGATGTCCTGGTCATTGAAGTAGCCGTACCCTCCATGGATCTGCAGGGCTTCGTCCACGACCTCGACGGCGACGTGGCAGGCGTACATCTTGGCCATGGCGGTCAGCGTCGGATTCGGTCTTCCCTGATCAAGGAGCCAGGCCGCTTTATAGGCGATGCTTCTTGCCGTTTCGACCTTTGTAGCCATGTCGGCAATTTTAAACTGGGTGGCCTGGAAAGCGCCGATGGGCTGACCGAACTGGGTTCTTGTCTTGGCGTGTTTGACGGCCATGTCCAGGGCGCCCTGGGCGAGCCCGACCCCATGGGCCGACACATAGGCCCGGGAGCGGTCGAAGAAGTGCATCAATTGGATGAAGCCGTTTCCCTCCTTGCCGACCAGGTTTTCAACCGGCACGCGCACGTCATTGAAGTAAACCATGGCCGTGTCCGAGCACCTGAGGCCCATCTTGCCCTCCATGCGGGTCGCTTCGTATCCCTTCCGGTCCGTCTCCACGAGGATGATGCTGTGCCGTCCTGTTTTCGATTTCACGTCCGGATCCGTCAGGCAGTAGACCAGGAGGAAGGTTCCTGCCGAGCCGTTGCCGATCATGGCTTTCGTGCCGTTGATGACGTAGTCATTTCCGTCCTTGACGGCGCCGGTGCTGGCTGAAGCGGTGTCGCTTCCCGCATCCGGCTCGGTAATGGCAAACCCCATGATCCCTTGCCCTTCGAACAGGGTAGGCAGATACTTTTTCTTCTGCGCCTCGGTCCCATAGAGGAGAAGCTCTTCCGCGCCGAAGGTGATGGAGCAGAGCTGCTGGCTGATTCCGGGGTCCACCCTCCAGAATTCTTCCAGGACAAGGGCCTGCTCTAGAAAACCGAATCCGGGGCCCCCGTATTCCTCCGGGATGAACAGGCCGATAAACCCCAGCTTGCGCGCCTTGTTCATGATTTCCCTTGGAAGGGTCTCGTTGAGGTCATACTCCCTGGCCACGTCGGTGAATTCAGCGACCGCGAATTCCCTGGCGGCTTGCTTGATGTCTTTCTGCTCTTTGCTTAAGTCAAAATCCAAAGCCGATCCTCCTTGCTTTTGAAGTTGGTCGATTCACCGATTCACCGGCAAATTTACTATTTCTTCCTTTAGAACCTCAATAGAAAAAGGGACAAGAGAGATCTTTTTCTTGAGGTCACTGAAGGCGGAAAGAACTCAACGCCCTTCAGATCCAGTATTTGAATTTTTCCCAGAACTCCTTGTCCTCTTTCTGCCAGTCGGGGCCGAACTTTTTCTCGTAATAAGCTCCCCAGCGGTCGAGCCACCTCCACCAGAAATGCTTTCCCTTTTCCTTGGCTTCCAGGACCTCCTCGAGGAAATCGGCGATGTTGACCATTTCGTCTTTGGGCAGATAGGACGAGGCCCCGCCCTTGAAGGACTTCACGATATGGGCGGGGCTGAGGGCATGGGCCGTGAGCATCACGGCGATCACGCCCTTCCTTTTTGAAATTTCCAGAAGCTTGTAGCCGTCAACGCCCATAATGTCCAGGACGGCTATGTCGAAGGTCTCCGTTTCAAGAAGCCTTTCAGCCTCTTCATAGGTCGTCGCGTTCCTGACCTCGCACATGGTCAACAACTGGGCCAATGTTTCGAGCACATCGGGTTCGTCATCGACGATTAAAACGCTCTTTCCGTCCAACCGCTTGGTTTTCACCATGGTTCCTCCCGGCCGTCAAACCTTTTTGTCTCTTCCTTTCCAGTACTCCTCCCGGATGAAGCGCTTGAGGATCTTTCCGGTTGGGTTTTTCGGCAGCTCCTGCCTGAACTCGACCCAGCGAGGCTTCTTGTAGCTAGCCAGGTTTTCCCTGCAAAAGGCAATGATGTCATCCTCGGTGGCCTTTTTCCCCGGCTTGAGGACCACCAGTGCCCTCACCGATTCTCCCCAGTGATCGTCCGGAACGCCGATCACGGCCGCCTCCAGGACGGCGTCATGGCGGTAGAGAACTTCCTCAATCTCCCTGGGATAAATGTTCTTCCCCCCGCTGATGATCATGTCATTTTTCCTGTCCACAATGTAAACATACCCGTCCTCGTCGAAGCGCCCGAAATCGCCGGTATAGAGCCAGCCCCCTTTGATGGCTTTCGCCGTCTCCTCGGGTAGTTTCCAGTACCCCGCGGTCATTGATTCACTCCGGACAATGATCTCGCCGACTTGACCGGGTCGAACATCCTTTCCATCCTGGTCCACGATCCTGACCTCGTAGTTCAGCACCGGCTTGCCGGCCGAGGCGAGTTTCGCCAGTTGCCTCTCGGATCCCTCGAGGACGTGATCCCCCGGTCTCAGGGCCGTGATCAGGGGCCCGGTCTCGGTCTGGCCGTAGAACTGCGTGAATTGACACTTGAACCGCTTGATGGTCTTCTTGAGCAGTTCCACGGGCATGGGAGAAGCCGCATAGGGGAGCATTCGAAAACAGCTCAAATCGACCTTTTCAATGTCCTCGGATTGGAGCATGGAACTGATCATGGTCGGCACAAACTGACAGACGCTGATCTTTTCCCCTGAAAGGATGTCGAGAACTTCACGGGGGTCGAAACTGCCTTCTTTCCTGATGACGATCGTGTTGCCCATGAGCACGTGTCGCATGTTGTCTTCCCACGTCACATGGTAGAAGGGAAAGACCATCAGCACCCGATCCTCATACCGGAGGTTCAACTCGATGGCCCCCACATGGGCATTGATGAAGACATGGCGGTGCGTGTGCATGGCCCCTTTGGGAAGCCCTGTTGTTCCGGACGTGAGAAAGATGCTCGCCAGGTCGTCATCGGCAATGGAGACTTCCGGTTCCCCGGAACGGCCTTTTTCAATCAGGTCGTCATAGGCTTTGAAGGAGGAAGCGGAAGGCCCATGGAGTTCTATGGGAAATTCCACGGCCTTGACGTGCTCCCTCATGGATTGCACGGTCTCCCGGTACTCGGAATCGAAAAAGAGATACCGGGGTTCTAGGTATTGCAGCACCTGTCTCAGTTCAGCCTGCCTGAGGAGGTTGTTGACGGGCACGAAGACCCCTCCGATTTTTGCGGAAGCGTAATAGGTTTCAAAAAACTCCGGACCGTTGTGCAACAGCACGGCCACGAGATCTCCTTTTCTCAAGCCGGTCTTGAGCAGGCTGTTTCCCAACCGGTTCACGCGCCGGTTGAACGACCCATAGCTCCATCTCTGCGTGCCGTAGATCAAGGCCGTTTTCTCAGGGAACCTCAGCGCGCTCCTTCGTAAAATGTCGCCCATGGGCATAATGCAATTTCCTCCCCTCTTGTCGGTTCAGACGCGCCTTCCCGCGCCCGACCAATATCTTTCTCTCATCTCCCTCTTGAGGATCTTCCCGGCCGGGCTCTTGGGCAAGGCGTCAACGAACTCGACGGATTTCGGCGCCTTGAAGCGGGCCATCTGCTGTTTGCAGAAGTCCATCAGTTCCTGCTCGGTGATCGTCGCCCCCTTCTTCAAAACCACGGCGGCATGGACCTTTTCCACCCAGTAAGGATCGGGAATGCCGAAAACCGCCGCTTCCTGAACCGAGGGATGCCGATAGAGGACCTCTTCGATTTCGCGGGGAAAAACATTCTCCCCTCCGGAAACGATCATGTCCTTTTTCCTGTCCACGATGTAGATGTAGCCTTTTTCATCGTAGTGGCCCAGGTCCCCGGTGTGCACCCACCCGTCGACGATGGTCTCACGGGTCTCCTCCGGCCTGCGCCACCACTCCTTCATGACGCCCTTGCTCCGGACAATGAGCTCTCCAACCTGACCCGGTTCAACATCCTGATCGTTCTTGTCAACGATCCTGACATGCACGCCGATATGGGGAAATCCGGCGGAGCCGAGGGCCTTCTGTTCCTCCGCCGGCCTGTCAAGGACATTGTGCTGTCGCTTTGAGAGCATGGTCACATTCGGACCGTCTTCTGTGGCCCCATAGAATTGAATGAAGATGGGGCCCCATTTCTCCATTCCTCGCCTCAGCAGTTCCACCGGCATGGGCGAGGCCGCGTAGAACATGCGCTTGAGGCTGCCGAGGTCATAGTCATCGATGTCGGCCAGGCTGAGAAACGCGGCAAGATGGGTGGGTACGATGTGGATGTCCGTGGCCTTTTCATCTGCAATGGTCTTGAGGGTTGCCTGAGGGTCAAAGGAAATCTGAGGCATGATGACATTGGTTGCGCCGACAAAAAAGTAGCCCCAGAGATTCTTTGTGCCGCCCACATGGAACAGGGGCATGATCTGGATCTGCAGGTCTCCTGTTTCCAGGTTGAGGGCTATGGCAAACCGTCTTGTATCATCCATGCCGCGGCTGTGCGTATAGAGCGCCCCGCGAGGAATGCCGGTGGTTCCACTGGTGTAGAAAAGGAAGACAGGGTCTTCTTCTTCCACAAAAAGGTCGGGCTCGTCTTTAGCATGGGAAGCCAGCAGGTCGTCATAGGGAATCATGTCCGGAAAAGGCTTTTTGAAAGCGATGAAATGCCTGACCTTGGGAAGACGGGCGCGCAAGTCGCTGAGTGTTTGCGCCAGCTCGGGTCCGACAAACACCGTGCTCGCTTCCGAATAGTTGATGATATAATCGAGTTCTTCGCTTTGCAACCGGGCATTAAAAGGCGAGGCAATGAATCCCCCTTTCATGGCCGCACCGTAAACATCGGTGTACTCCAGACAGTTCCAGGAAAGGACGCCGATCACCTCCCCCTTTCCGACCCCCAGGGATTGAAGGCCGTGGACCAGGCTGTTGACCCTCTCGTTGAACCGGGAAAAGGTCACCGATTGGGAGCCGCACTTGAACGCCGTCATTTCAGGGTAAAGCAAGGCATTTCTGTACACGATGTCGGCATAGGTGCCGACGTTATACCGGGCCAATTCCTTGAGCAGGAATTTCTTGGTCATTGCAGGTTCCTATCCCCCGCCTAGGGTCATGAGCGCCACGTCCACCGAATCGCCTTGTTTCAAAATCGTTTTCAATCCGGAGGGCAGGAATGAAAGGTCCTTGCCGTTGATGAGGACCTCCACATCCTTGCGAAGGGTCAGGCCTTGTGCGTCGATGAAAACAAAGCCGATCTCCTTTCCAAGGTGCCGCAACAGATCCTCAACAGTGTTGAGCGAAGGCGGCAATTCCATCTCTCCGGTGCTTCGGGAGCGAAGAGAGAAGTTTGTCTTGAGTTGAATCTTACTCCCCATAGGGCGTGTTCTCCGGGCAAGTCCCAGGCCGGCAATCCCCTAGTATTTCATGAAGCTCGGCAGCACCATGGCGATGGAGGGAAAAACCAGGATCACCAGCATGGCAACCATATCGATGATGACGAAGGGGACGACGGACTTGTAAATGTCCATCATCGTCGTTCCCTCCGGGACCACGCCTTTCATGACGAAGAGGCACAACCCGAAGGGAGGGGTTTTCATGCCTATTTCCATGTTGATCAGGGTCAGGAGCCCGAACCAGATCGGCTCAAACCCCAAGGCTTTGATGATCGGGACAAAGATCGGGAAGGTGACCATCATGATGGAGACGGGCTCCATGAAAGTTCCCAGCACAATCATCAGACCCTGCATGACGGATACGATCATAATGTGGGGAAGGGGAAAGCTGACCACGAGTTCGACAAGCCCCTTGCTGGCTCCGGTGAAAGCCAGAATCTGGCTGAACGCGGTCGATCCCGTGAGGATCATGAACATCATCACCGTGATTCGCAGGGTGGAATCGACGGATTTACGTACAACGTCCCAGCTCAACTTCTTGTAGATGGCTACGACCGCAGCGGTTGTCATAACGCCCATTCCCGCTGATTCCGTGGGAGTAGCCATGCCGGCAAAGATGAGGCCCGTGACCACGAAAATAATCGTGCCAAAGGGCAGTACGTGCTCCAAAAAGGCTTTGATCTTATCCGGCCACGGCACTCTCTGAGGGGCGTAATCCGGGGCAAGGGAAGGCTGGAGAGCGCACCTGAGCATGATGTAGGCCACATACATGGAAGCCATGAGCAGGCCGGGCAAAATTCCGGATATGAGCAGTTTCCCAATGGAAATCTCCATCAAGGATCCCAGGACTACGGCCAGAGCGCTGGGCGGAATGATCATGGCCAGGGCGCCGCTCATACAGGAGCCTATGGCGATGGTCTTGTGATATCCTCTTTTTTCCATCTCGGGAAGAAGGAGGGACCCCAGCATGGCGGATGTGCCCATGCTGGAACCGCTGAGGGTCGAAAAGAGGGTCGCTCCTCCCACGCTCAGCATGCACAGCCGGCCCGGTATGCGGCCCATCCATTTATCCAGGGTTTCGAGGGCCTTGACAAACACGCCGGAGTGAAACAGGAGTTCGCCCATGAGGACAAAGAGGGGGACAGGCAAGAGGACAAAGCTGCTGATGGACGAAAAAATGGAGTGGATAAGCTGCTCCAAGCCGCTTGCGCCTCCCCAAAACACATAAATCCCCACCACATCCACCACGGTAAATGCGAGGAATACAGGAAGCCCTGCGGCGAGAAGGAGCAGGAAAATTCCAACGATCAGTACCAGGACCATCCACCATTCCATCAATGTCCCTCCTTCGAGGCTTTAAGGTGACGGTAGAATTGCCTTCCGAATTCCAGGATCAGGAGGAAATATCCCAAGGTGATAAGCAGGAGGAAATAGTGTTTGGGAATCGTGAGTGTTTTCGTCACAACGACTCCGCTCTGGTAGCAGTCCCAGGCAGTGACGATGCTGAACCAGGTGATCAGCGCAGAAATGCAAATTCCTATGCCGCATGAGAGCAAGTTCAAGGCTCTTCGAATCTGCGCATTCAGCTTTTCGACGACAATGTCGACGCTGACATGGCCTCCTTTCTTCAGAAGCCAGGGTGCGGCGAGAAAAGCAAGCGCAAACAGGATGTATTCACATACCTCCACGGTCCACACCTGCGGCCTGCGGAAAAAATATCTCATGCAGATTTCAACGGAGACAATCAGAACGGCTCCCACGAGCAAGAGCCCTCCAAGGAACGCCATGAAGTCTATGACCCGGTCAAAAAAGCTCTTGCCTTTCATTTCCCCTCCTTGGCTCGGGGCGCCGCTCTATGAAGAAGGGCCGGCCCGATCTAAGTCACCGTAAGTGCCGAAGTGGAAATATCACAGCGCCTCGGACGATCACTGAGAGGAGCGAAGCGAGGAGAAACATGCCCGAAAAAATGCCCCGCTTCGCCCACATGCCCTTTGAATTCATCATTGCCAGGGAAAGGTGTTCGGAGGCACGGCCTTTTTGGTGCTGACTTCTCGCAGTTTGGGTCCGTACTCAGGGGCGCCCTCGATGACGAATTCCCAAGTCTTGTCATAACAGATCTTGACGAACTTCTCGGCCTCCCCGGGCGGCAGTTGAATCGTTTTCATGCCGGCCTTCTTCCTCACCATGTCTTCCTTCGCTTCGATCAGGGCATTGCGCATGGAAGCAATGTACTCCATATCTTGCATGATCTCGTCCAACAATCCCTGCATATCCTTTGGGATTTTTTTCCACTTGTCCATGTTGATCATGGTCGCCGGTTCCATCTGGAAGACTCCGGGGTCTATGACGTACTTCGTGACCTCTTGAAGCCCCCAACTGATGACCCCGACATTGGGCCACATGAAACCGTCCACGACGCCGCGCTCCATGGATGTGTAGATCTCGTCGGGAGATATGGTCACAGGCGTGGCGCCGAGGGCCTTCATAAAGGGGATGTAGAGCGGCATGACCCGGATCTTCATGCCTTTGAAATCATCGACTTTTTCGATTTTCTTGTTGCAAAAGACCTTGAAGGGCAGCAGGTTGTGAAGCCTTCCCAGGTATTTCGAGTTCACCCTCTTCGCGAAAATTTCGTTCCAGAGTTCAAAGGCCCCTGATTTCCTCTCTTCCCACTCGGCAAGTTCGGTCAGTCCCTTGGCCCATGCCTCGGGCATGACCGGTTTCATGTAGCCGAAAGGATAATAGAGAAGCATGTCGATGGTCCCTGCTTTTACGGCGAGGATCTGGTCAAAGGACTTGATCACTTCAGGGCCGCCGACCCAATCGATTTTCAATTTTCCTTCACTTCTTTTGTTCACTTTTTCTACGAACAGGGGAACAGGGTCATTGTTGAGGTGGTTTTTAGGAAACGCCGTCACCGCTTTCAGGACAATAGGCTGACTCTCTGCATTGGTGATCATAAAACCCAAAACAAGGAACAATCCCAGGGTTAACGATACTATCCTCTTCATGCGATCCTCCTTCCTTCTCCAGGGATGATAACAAAAACCAAACCTCTCCAAACTTGCCAAAAGAGATGACCTCAGCTTCATCTGCGGGTCCTTATCACCTCCTTTCATCATTGCGGTCTCTGAAACTTATTCATTTCCTCGAAACAGTATTGACGTTTTGCTTCGCCTCGGTTCTAAAACACGTTGCGCTCTTTGGCCCAGGACGGAAACCAGCGATAATGTTCAGGGGGAAAGGCCGTTTCCAGGCCCTCGTAAGAGGCCTTTGCCAAGGCGATGCCTTTTTTGTCGCGAAAAAGCTTGGCCAGGCCTTTCTTTTCCAGAGCCGTCAAAACCTCGTCGAGCCTTGCATCGTCCGTGTCGAAATGGGCCATCAAATCCTCCCTGCTCATGTGGAGGCCTGGATTGACCCGGTAGTCTTCAGCCAGCACTTTGAGAAGCACGTCCTCATTCACTATCTTTTGCCTTTCCGGTGAGCGAACCGCAGGAATCGGCACACCCAGGTCTTCGTGGATGATCCGGTAAGGCATTTTCAATTCGTCCGCCATTTGCCTCACGCCGCTCCTGTAAATGACCAGCCTGCACGCTTCCATGGTGCCTCCGGCGATGTTTTCAACCTTGGCCACGTTCATGATGGCCGACAGCGGATAAAAGGGTGTCAACCCATCCCCGCCCATCACCTGAATGGCATCCAGGCTGGAGGCCATCACCCCTTCGCAGTTGAAAACCTTGGCCACATTGGATTCCACCGTGATGTCCCAGCCAAGATCCCAGAGATGGGCTGTGTAATAGGTCAGCATCCTGGCTATCTTCAGCCTGATGATCAAATCCGACACTTTGAACTGATTGTTGGTGAAACTGATGGTCGGTTTGCCGAATTGCACCCTTCGCTGCGCATAGGGCACGACGTTCCTGATCAATTCCGCCATCCATCCCACGGTTTGCGCACAGATAAGGGTCCTCTCGAAATTGAGGCCCGCGGTCATCACCCGCCACCCGTCTCCTTCTGCGCCGATGCGATTTCCCTGGGGGACCGGAACATGGTCAAAGTTCAACACCCCATTCTGGATGTTTTCGAATCCCGCAATTTCATTGATTTTCTCGACGCTGAAACCGGGGGCCCCTTTTTCCACGATAAAGGCCGTCAGGTGGCGATGCTTTTCCCTGTCCTTGGGGTCGTTGCTGGTTCTGGCGTAGACCATGTATCTGCTTGCCACACCCGCCGAAACAATGTATCTCTTCTTCCCGTTCAGAACGTAACCGTCTACGTCTCGGCCGGCGGTCATCTCCATGGCCGCGGCATCGGTGCCGGCAAAGGGCTCCGTGATCACGATCGCCCCGATTTCACCCTTGGCTATCTTTGGGAGGAATCTTTTTTTCTGGTCTTCAGTGCCGAACTCGATAATCTGCCTCAGTCCTCCAAGCATGTTTCCCACAAAAACCCGTCCGGGCCCAGGCATTCTATTGAAGGCCTCCGCCGCGATACAGGCGCCCGTCGCTCCCAAACCCAATCCCCCGTATTCCTTGGGAATGCCTGCGGCCGTGTAGCCCTTCTCACTGATCCTATTGAAAATTTCCCAGGGAAATTCCCGCTTCCACCTCGTCTCTGCGTCTATAGGCATCAGCTCTTCGACAAACGCACTGATTTCCTGCCTGAATGCCTTGTGTTCCTCCGTCCACCAGGGATACACCTCCATCGCTCATCCTCCTTTCAAGCCAACCCCGCGCTTACTCGTTAGACTTTGCCTTTTCTTTCATGGCCATGGCAATCTTTTCCGGGGTGACCGGCTGCTCCTTGAACCAGATGCCCGTGGCGTCGTGAATCGCACTGACGACCGAGGGCGGCGCGCTCACAATCGCCCCTTCGGAAGCCTCCTTGGCCCCGTAGGGTCCGCTCGGCTCATCCGTGATGATGTCAATGAGCTCGATCCTCGGGATGTCCATGGACAGGGGCATCTTGTAATCCACAAGATTGGGGTTCAGGGTCGTCCCCCGGTCCATCTTGAACTCCTCGTAAAGGGCCTGCCCCATTCCCTGCACCGCGGCCCCCTGATTCTGGGCCTCCACGTTGATCGGATTCAACGGCCTCCCGCAATCGTGGGCGAGGATGATGTCCGTGCACTTCACAAATCCCGTGTCCAAATCAACGTCCACCCCCGTCAACTGGGACGTAAAACTGTAGGATGTGCCGCAGTTGCCTTCACCCCGGTCAAAATCCAGCACCTCGATTCCGTACTCCGAGTACCCCTTCCCCACAATCACGGCCCCGGAACCCGAATAGCACGCAATCTGCGCCAGCTTCTGAAAGGGCATGGCCCTGTCAGGCGACCCCTTCACATACACTCGACCTCTTTTGAAAACAATATCCTCAGGATCGGCCTCCCACTCCTTTGCCGCAAATCGCGCAAGCTGCTCCCTCGCATCCCGGGCAGCCTTCTGGGCCGCCTCCCCGGCAAGCACCGTCACCCGGCTCCCATAACTGCCCGCATCACAGGGCGTGACCGCGGTGTCCACCCTCTTGATATCCACGTCCTCCACCCTCAGCCCCAGCTCCTCGGCAATGATCTGCACGAGAACCGTATCCGAGCCCTGACCGCAATCCGTGGCTCCCGTCAGATAGTCGATGCTCCCGTCTTCACACAGTCTCACCACGGCCCCACAGGACTGATGCCCTCTCTGCCTCGCTCCTCCCAGGTATGCCGTCCCGGACAAACCCACCCCGTGCGCCACAGACCCTTCTTTTTTCTTGTTCCCCTTTCCTTTCCACTCGGGTCTTTCCGCCAGGGTCCGGATTCCTTCACTCAGTCCGCAGGAGTTGACCGTCACCTTGTTGATCGTTTCGTGGGGAGCGCGAATCGCGTTCTTCAGCCGGATCTCGACAGGGTCGATCCCAAGTTCCTCGGCCATCATCTCCATCTGGATCTCCGCTGCAAACCGTGTGTGCGTCACCCCATGCCCTCTCATGGCCGCCGAGATCGGATTGTTCGTGAAAATCCTGTACGCATCATGCTTGAAATTAGGCAACTTGTAGGGCAGGGTGCTCATACACCCCGTCAGGTACATGGTCAGGGGGCCTATGGCCGTATGGCCGCCGCCGTCCGCAATCACCCGGCTTTGCATCCCCGTGATCGTTCCATCCTTTTTCATCCCCGTCTTGTTGTAGATGATCATGTTGTGCCGCCGGCGGCACGTCATGAGCACCTCTTCCATGCTGTAGACAAACTTCACCGGCTTGCCGGTCATCTTGGAAAGCAGACAGGCGCAGAAGTCCCCTGCCAATGAATCGTTCTTGGTTCCACCGAAACCCCCGCCGATAAAAGGCTGGATCACCCGCACCTTGTTCAGGGGAAGCTTGAAGCATGCAGCCAGATGGCGGTACACGAAGTACGGGCTCTGCTTGGCCGCCCAGATCGTGATCCCCGATGAATCCCACATGGCCACGGCGGCGGGCGGCTCCAGATAACCCGTGATCGCCCGCCCCGTCTCGAAACGGTCCTCCCTGACCAGGTCCGATTCCCGGAACGCCTTTTCCACGTCCCCGAAGTCCATGTGAAATTCCCAACTGATGTTGTTCTTCACATGATCGTAGACCAGGGGCGCCCCCTCCTTCATCGCCTCCTCAGGGTGGGAGACCACAGGCAGCTCTTCATACTCCACCTGGATCAGCTCCGTGGCCTCCTCGGCCGTCTCCTCATCCACGGCCGCTACCGCAGCAACGGCTTCGGCCAGATATCGCGCCTTGTCATCGGCCAGGGGAGCCTCATCGCGCGTCTTGGGCATCCAGCCCCATCGCCACCCCTTGAAATCCTTGCCCGTAAGCACCCCCTTTACGCCCGGATGCTTTTCGGCCCGGGTCGTGTCTATGTTCACGATCTTCGCATGGGCATAGGGGCTTCGAAGCATCTTGCACCAGAGCATCCCGGGCATTTCATAGTCAGCCGCATACTTGGCTTCCCCGGTCACCTTGACCCTGCCGTCAACACGGGGTATCCTCTTTCCTATCACCGAGCACTCTTCCATGGCCTACTCACCCCCCTTCATCACTCTGGCCGCAGCAGCAATGGATTCGATAATCTTCGTGTACCCCGTGCACCGGCAGAAATTACCGGCGATCCCCTCCCGGATCTCCCCCTCGCCGGGGTTGGGGTTCCTGTCCAAGAGGGCCTTTGCCGACAGGATCATTCCGGGCGTGCAGAATCCGCACTGCATCCCTGCGTGCTCCACAAAGGCCTCCTGCACGGGATGCAGCGTGTCCCCGTCCGCAAGACCTTCGATCGTGACCACCTCTTGACCGTCGGCCTCCATGGCCAGCACCAGACAGCTATTGACCGTCTTTCCACCCATGAGCACCGTGCACGAGCCGCACTCTCCCTGGCCGCATCCCTCCTTGGTCCCCGTCAGCCTCAGATCCTCCCGGATCACTTCCAGCAAGGTCCTCCAGGGCGGTACGCTCAGCTCGTAGTCCTTGCCGTTTATCTTCACCTTGATCGCCTTGTTTTCCATTTTATCCTCCCATGACTCCTCACAACCCTGCAAAGGGTGTTTTTGCATCAACCAATTTCACGTCCCAGAAGTCCACCCCCACCTGTCCTCCCCCATCAAGGGGGAGGAAATTCATAGGATTCTCATCATTTCCCCTCCCCAGGCGGGAGGGGCAAGGGGAGGGGGTGCGACATAGGACCAGTTCTAAAGGCATTGATGAATCGCCCTTCTTACCAAAACCTCCACCATCATCCGGCGATACTCTGCAGAGGCGCGGTGATCATCGATGGGCTTTGATTCCTCGGCGGCCGTCCTCGCAGCGTGACGGATGACATCGTCACTCACTTTCGCTCCGGCGAGGACCCCCTCCGCCTTCCTCGCCCTCATCGGAGTCGGGGCCACCGCTCCCAGCCCGATCTTCACATCCCTGACCACGCCGTTCTCCCTCGCAACCATGACCCCTACGCCGACCACGGCAAGGTCCATTTTGCTTCTCGGGGACAGCTTCAGGTACAGGCCCCTGCTCCCCTCCGGCATTTCAGGCACCCGGATCTCTTTCACGATCTCTCCCGGCCTCAAAACCGTCCTGTTCGGTGCCGTGAAAAACTCTTCGATCTTCACGGTCCTTTCACCGGCCCTGCTCAGGCAAACCACCTGCGCTCCAAGACAAAGGAGGGCGGGGGCCGAGTCGGCCGAGGGCACCGCATTGCAGATGTTGCCCACAATCGTCCCCCGGTTCTGCACCTGGGTCGACGCAATCGCGTGGGCCGCCCGGGCGAGGCCTGAAAAGTGTTGCTTCACAAAGGGTGCCTCGGCCACCTCGAAAATCGTGGCGAGCGCACCAATCCTCAATCCGATCCCCTCGTCGTAAGTCAGGAAATGCAGATCGGAAACCCCCTTCAAGTCCACAAGAACCTGGGGGACCTTGATCAGTCTGCCTTTCAGCTTGGGGATCACGTCCGTGCCCCCTGCAAAAACTTTGACCCTTCCTTCGTCATCGTTCCCCAGAAGACTCAAGGCCTGTTCGAGCCCTTTGGGCTTCACATAATCGAACTTCGGCAGCCGCCTGTAAAACGTCACCATGTTTATGCTCTCCTTTCAACTCCTCCGGCCCTTGATTGCATCAGTCCGGGCGTCATTTCGAAGAAGCGAAGCGGCCCGGAAATCCCATGAAAAGCGTTGTCTTGAATTTTAAATCACGAAACAGATGTATTCCTACCGAAAAGACCGTAAAAAACCAGGCGCCGTGTCGACTCGGCGATGTCATCGACATCCTCTTGCCGGCGGTAATCGAACCAGAAGGTGATCCATGTGATCATTCCCAGCAGCAGGAGAGCCGCTCGGGAAGCATCGAGGTTCGACGAAGATTTCTTTGAGGATTGAAGCTCTTGAATCGTGTCGCGCAGGAGGAGATAGTGCCGTTTCCACACTTTTCTGATCTCGTCAAAGTATTTGTCTCTCATGCTCATGGTTTCATGAATGAGGACCTTCAAGTCCGGGTTCAGGCAGATCATCCGGGTGAACTCTCTGATCATGTATGTTAAGCGCTCCTTTGGATCTTTGACGGCTCCGGCATTTTCGATGTACGGAATCAGGACCTTCTCGATGGACCTCATGTGGCAGGAGAAGAAAAGGTGGCGCTTGTTGTGGAAATAATAATAGAGGGTGGGTTTGCTGATGTCGGCGGCAGCGCAAATATCGCTGGTGGATGTGGCGCTGTATCCCCTTTCCAGGAAGAGCTTCATGGCGATGTCAAGGATGTCGTTCTTTTGGAGCCCTTTTTTCTTCATGTCCTGTTTCCGAACGTGGTTCTTTCACGACTCAGCAGGCACCGGGTCATCCCGCCTCGATGCAGGGCGGAGACAGGAAAAGAGCCCGGTAATCCGAAGAACACAGGCTTGCCGGCAGACCCGGCATCACGAAGGACCATGCAGCCTGAAAACGGCAAACCAACCATGGACTGTGAAGTGGGAGCGAAGAAAAATCGGTGTATACTTACCGGTAGATAGACATCATGAACGGCAGGATTTGTCAAGCCCTTTTTCGGCACGGCAACATTTTGCAAAAGGATCGGGAGGGGAAAGACCGACGGCCCGGCCATACCCTACAGGGAGCTTCTCCAGAAGTCATTGTGAAGCGGGCTCGCACACAGGGCATCTTGATTCGCAATGGGAACAAAGAATATGGCGGACTGTGCAGAAGGATACGGTTGTGGTGCTCAGGCCTTCAGGATCGGTATTCCATATTTTTCAAAAATGGGATCATGGGTGACGATGGTGAAGCTTTCGACCTTTGCCTGCGCGATAAGCATCCTGTCAAAGGGGTCACGATGGTGCGAGGGAAGATCTTCAATTGCGTGTGCGTGGTCCACGGTGATGGGGAGCATCTCAAAATGCTGTTGCTCCAAAACGTCGCGAAAACCTGGGGGAATCCGTAGCTTCCCCAGTGCTTGTTTGATACGAACCTCCCAGATGACGGCAGCGCTGATGAAAACGGTGTTGTTGACATTCGATATCTTCCTCCTGGCAATCTCTGATAAGGAGGGAGAGGCATCGAGCCACCAAAGAAGGATATGGGTGTCCAATAACAGATTCATGGTTTTGTCACCCCGAAGGCTTCGGCAATATCTTCAGGCAGTTCGTCGAAATCATCAGCGATTTTTATTTTCCCCTTGAGAGCTCCCGGGCGTCTAGGCTCTGTGCTGCGCTCGTAGCGGATGAGTTTGGCAACAGGCTTTCCGGCCTTGCCGATGATTACCTCCTCTCCAGCCATCACCTTCTCTATGAGAGCCGAGAGATGAGTCTTGGCGTCTGAAATATTCGTAATAACCATGCCGATCACCTCCGTAAGTTATAGTCTGGCCAGACCAGACCAGATTGTCAAGATCTTTCCGTATGGAATTCTACCGTTCCGCTAAGTGGGCCGGTCCATTTTTCATGGAGACCGATATCATCAGCAGGTTGCAGAGCGCGCGAAAGGGTGATAGGGATGATGCATGATGAACAGTAAGGAGGCAGGATATGGACACTCATCAGATGGTATGGAACGAAAAGGCGGCAAAGGAAATTATCGGAAACCTGGAGAAGCGGCGCATGGAGGGGAGCTATGCGGCCACGGCCGATCAGGCCAAGGAAGATATCCTGGGCATGATCCCCAAAGGGGCCGTGGTGTTTCGCTGCGGCTCCATGACCGCCGTGGGCATGGGCCTCTGGGAAGCGATCGGCAAACTTCCGGGAGTGGAGGTCATCGATCCCTACCGGGCGGGGCTCTCTCCGGAGCAGGGACTGGAACAACGGCGCCGTGGGATGACGGCGGACGTGATGATCGCCAGCTCCAATGCCATCACCCTGGACGGCAAGCTGGTCAACCTCGACGGCATGGGAAACAGGGTGGCAGCCATGACCTTCGGTCCCAAAAAGGTCATCCTGGTGGTCGGGATGAACAAGGTCGCCTCGGATCTGGAGACGGCCATGGAGAGAGTGAAACACTACGCCGGTCCGGTCAATGCCATTCGTCTGGGCATTCCGACCCCCTGCGTGGAGACCGGGCTGTGCTCGGACTGCCGATCGCCCCAGCGCATCTGCAACATGTGGAGCATCATCGAAGGCCACATGGTCAAGGGCCGCATCCACGTGAAGCTGGTGGGTGAAAACCTGGGATACTAGGGTGGAACAAGAAGAAGATAAGAACCTGAGAAGGGGAGAGGGTGAGCGTGAAGAAAGACATAAAGCTCTTCCGTGACCTTGTTGTGTGCAAAAGAGCATTCGATGTTGCTATGCGCATCTATCAGATTACAAAGGCCTTTCCGCTCCATGGAACTCAATGGTGACAAGTTTTGTTTATAAGGTTCTCAGCTTCTCAACTTCTTATTTTCTGTTGTATTTACGGTTCGCCGTGCGTGTCCCAGCCGCCGCCGAGGGCCTTGTACAAGGCGATAAGGTTTGTGGACAAGGTACGGGTGCTCAGGACCAGAGCTTCTTCCGAGACGAACAGGGAGCGCTGGGCCTGCAGCACATTGAGGAAATCGGTCTGCCCCTCCGTGTAGAGCCTGGTGGCCAGGTCAACAGCCTTCTCGCTGGCTCTCACAGCGACGACCAGCGCCTTCCGCCGCTCCTGCTCCTTTTCCAGGGCGATCAGCGCGCTCTCGACCTCCTGCAAAGCGGTCAGCACGGTTTTCCTGTAAGAGAGGACGGCCTGCTGCTCAAGGGCCTTCTGCAGTTCGATGTTGGACCGGATGCGACCCGAGGCGAAGACCGGCCAGCTTACGGACGGGCCGAAGGACCAGAAGAGACTGACCGGGTCAAACCATGCGCTCGTGTCTCTGGCCTGATATCCTGCAGAGCCGAAGATGAAGAACTTCGGGAAAAGGTCTGAGGTGGCCACGCCGATCCGTGCCGTGGCCGAATGTATTTCCGCCTCGGCCCTGCGGATGTCCGGCCGCCTTCGAAGCAGATCCGACGGGACGCCCGAGGGCGCCGAGGGCGGGGCTGAAGGGATGAGCGAGGACGGCGACAGTTCCTCGATGAGTTCGGCAGGCTCACTGCCCAGCAGGACACCCAGGCTGTAGATGCTCTGTCGGGCCGAGACCTCCAGCAGCGGGATCTGGGCCGCCGTGGCCGCCACCTGGGCTTCCGCGTTGGCCACGTCCAGGCCGCTGACGAAGCCGAATTCAAAGCGCCGGCGTGTCAGTTCGGCGCTGTGCTCCTGGGCCTTGAAATTTTTTTGGGCCACGGCGATCCGCTGTTGAAATGAGCGAAGGTCTGTGTAGGTGGCCGCGACTTCCGCGGCCAGGGTCACGAGCACGTCCCGGCGCGCTTCCACAGAAGCCCTCAGCTCGGAGTCCGCAGCTTCTATACCCCGGCGGACCCCTCCGAAGATGTCGAGTTCCCAGTTTGCGTCGAATCCTGCCTGATACTGGTTCGTCAGCGGCCCATCGATATCTCCCCCACCGGGTGCCGGTGATCCCGGAGACTGGGTGCGGCGATAGGAACCCGTGGCGTCAAGCTCCGGGCCCATGCCCGATGCGGCAATTCCTCTTGCGGCCCGGGCCTGGCGTATCCGGGCTTCGGCCAGCTTGAGATCGAGGTTCGATTCGACCGCTCTTGTGACGAGAGAGGTCAGGGTTTGATCTTCGAAGACGGTCCACCAGCTTGCTAGGTCGGCCTTCACGGCGGCTTCCGGAGGAGGCGGAGCGATCCACGTCTCGGGCATCCCCGGGTCCGGTTTCCTGAAGTCCGGGCCGACCATGCAGCCCGTCAACAAGGACAGGCCGAGCAAGAAAACCAGGGAGAAAAGGCTGTGATGACCCCGGGGTGCGGATCGTTCAGATTCATGCATGTCATGACTCCATACTATTCATACCGAAGCGCCTCAATGGGATCCATCCGCGAGGCTTTCCATGCCGGGTAAAATCCGAAAGCCATTCCCACGGCGGCCGAAACCAGAACAGCGGCTGCAATGGCGGCCGGTGACGTGGCCACCGGCCAGCGAAGCAGCTTTTCGATCAGGCGCGATCCGCCGTGACCGAGCAGAATCCCCATGGCGCCTCCGGTCAGACACAGCACGACAGCCTCCACCAAAAACTGGCGGAGGATGTCCTTGGCGCGTGCCCCGACGGCCATGCGCAGGCCGATCTCGCGTGTGCGCTCCGTGACGGACACGAGCATGATGTTCATGATGCCCACGCCGCCGACCACCAGAGAGATCATGGCCACGCCAAGAAGGAGGTTGGTCATCAGGGTCGTGGTGGAGGTCAGGGTTTTCGTCATTTCCGTCATGTCGCGGATCGTGAAATCTTCGGGTTCACCCGGCTGGAGACGATGGCGTTCGCGCAGCACCTCGGTGATTTGTTGAACGGCTGCAGGGATTTCCTCGGTGCTCCGGGCTGCAGCGAGGATCTGGTCCACGTAGGTGAAGCGAACATGCATCGGATTGTTGACGGCCTGCACTTGAGAGCGTTCGGGATAGAGGCTGGGTTGACCCCCGGGATAGAGGTTGCTCAAGGTGTTGACCGAACTGCTTGCACCGCTGCTGACGCTCTGGTTGGCGCTTGCGAGCATGGATCCGGCAACGCGATATTTGACGGTTGTCCAGGGTGCAAGAAGGATGTCATCCTGGTCGCTTCCCATCATGTTGGCTCCCTTGGTGCTCAAGACGCCTACTACCCGAAACAACACGTTCTTGACTCGGATTTCTTTGCCGATGGGAGATTCGCCTTGAAAAAGCTCCCGGACCAGCGTCTGTCCGAGGAGACACACCTTGTTGGCATTGAGCACGTCGCGATCCGTGAAGGGCTCCCCTTCTGCGAGGTTCGACCAGTCCCGGACATCGAGAAAGGCGGAGGTCGTCCCGTACATGGCCGAGGGAACCCAGTTCCGGTTTCCATAAACGACTTGTGTCCGGGCCCGAACAACCGGTGTGGCACTGCGAACCGAAGGGCAGTCCCTGAGAATGGCCTCGCAATCCTGCGGGGTCAGGGTCAGGCGGCTCCCCACCCCAAAGGTTACGCCTCCGCTGGCGGCCGAGCCCGGGAGAACCAGCAAGACATTGGCGCCCATGGTCGCGATGGTCTTCTGAATGGCGGAAGAGGACCCTTGGCCGATCTCCATCATGGCGATGACCGCCGCTACACCGATGATGATCCCGAGGGTCGTGAGCATGGCCCGCATGGGATTGCGGCGCAGCGCCTTGACCGCGGTTTTCACGGTACGATAGCCGGTCATGAAAGACCTCCTGATTTTGCCATGGCGGACTGCTGGGCGTCATCTGGTGGAGTCTTGCTGCCGGAAAAGGCGCCGTTTACGATCACGCCGTCATGGATGTGGATAAGGCGTCCGGCGTGCCCGGCCACCTGGGGGTCGTGGGTGACGATGATGATGGTGATGCCGTCCTCTTCGTTGAGCCGGCGGAACATAGAAAGCACTTCCTCGCTGGTGCGGGAGTCGAGGTTGCCTGTGGGTTCATCGGCGAACAGGATGGAAGGGCGATTGACCAGGGCCCTGGCAATGGCCACACGCTGCTGCTGGCCCCCGGAGAGCTGGGATGGCTCGTGATCCAGCCGGTCGCCCAATCCGACCCTGAGGAGCATCTCCTCGGCCCGCCTTCGGGATTCACGGTCGGAGAGGTGATCAGAGGTGTAGATCAGCGGCATGGCCACGTTCTCCAGGGCACTGGACCGTGGCAGGAGGTTGAAGTTCTGGAACACGAAGCCCAGCTTGCGGTTGCGCAGGCGGGCGCGCCGGTCCGGGGACAGATGGGAGATTTCCTGGCCTTCGAGGCGATACGCTCCGGACGTAGGCCGATCGAGGCACCCCAGGATGTTCATCAGGGTGCTTTTACCGGAGCCGGATGCGCCCATCAGAGCGACCAGTTCACCGGAGGCAACGGTCATGGACACACCCTTGAGCACGGGCACGGCGATTTCGCCCAAATAGTAGGTTTTGTGGATGTCCTGCAGTTCAATGAGTTCCATGGCCCCCACCTTTACCTGGCTCTTCCTCCCCGTCGCGGAAACTGGGGCGTGAAGGGATTCTTTGTGTCGGGCTGAGTGTTCTCAGGCGTTTGAAGGCCGGTCACGATGATCATCCCTTCGCTCACCCCTTCCCCCTCGACCTCCGTGTTGATACCGTCGCTCATGCCGGAGCGCACACGGATGGGTCTCACATAGTTGCCGTCGGCGACCCACAAGAGGCTGCGGCTCGACGGGTTGCCGGCGTCTCTTGCTTCCGCACCCTTGCGTGCAGCCCGGTTCGCGATCGCTTCGCGAATGTCCGGCGCCACGAGATCGACCGAAGGCCTCCAGCGCAACGCGGCATTCGGAATAGTCAGCACATCACTGCGGCGATCCAGCTCGAATTGGACGTTGGCGGTGAGATAGGGCAAAAGGCGTCCCTTCGAGTTGTCGGTCGTGATTTCCACCGTGTACGTGACCACGTTCTGGGTCATGGACGCATTCAGCCGGACCTTGCCCACTTCCCCGCGGAAAGTCTCGCCGGGGAAAGCATCCACGGTGAACGTCACCGGTTGTCCGGGGCGGATCTTGCCGATGTCGGCTTCGTTGACCGCCACCCACACCTGCATGCGGGTGAGGTCCTTGGCGATCAGGAACAGGCTGGGGGCATTAAGGCTTGCCACCACCGTCTGGCCGATGTTGACCCGCCGGTCGATGATCACACCCTTGACCGGGGATTTGATCGTGCAGTACCCCAGATTCCTCTGCGCTTTTCTCTGGGATGCCTCGGCCTGAATCACCGAGGCCTTTGCCTGCAGGATGGCCGCCTCGCCTATGGCGACGTTTGCCTTGGCCGTCTCGTAGGCGGACTGGTAGGCGTCGTAGCTTGCCTGGGAAAGCGCCTCCGACGGCCCGAGCTTCCTTGCCCTGTCCCAGTCGCGCTCAGCCTGGCGGAGCTTGGCTTTGAGCTGCTCCAGATCTGCTTGAGCACGCTGCACCGATGCCCTGGCGGACTGGACCTGGGCTTCGGCTTGGGCCGCGTCCGCCGAGTAGACCGAGTCGTCGATCCTTGCCAGGACCGTGCCGTTCTCCACCATGGATCCGTAGTCAATGGTTTTCCCGTTCACGTCCGTGCCGAAGGCCATGATTTGTCCTGCCACCTGGGCGCCCACGTCGATGACCTCTTCAGGTTCCACGGTGCCGGTGGCACTGATGGAGACCAGCAGGTCGCCCCGACTCACCTGGACGGTCTGAAAGGGCGTAATCAGGGCGTCCCCGCGGCGAAGGTACCAGGCGGTGGCAGCGGCGATGAGCCCCAAGACGACCAGCGTTGCTGCCAGCCTGCGAACCCAACGCCTTCGCCTTCCGTAGTCGTGATCAGAAGAGGAAGTCATCTCCGGTTTGGGTTCAACGTGATCAGCCATTGTTTTCTCCCCATTGCAGCCCTTGGGCTGCAATGCCATGAAATTTGCTCAGCCAAATTTGTCCTTCAAGTCGTTCCAATGCTGCAAAAGGTTACAAAAAAATTTTCTGTAACCTTTTCCGTTTTGAAGGCGACTTTACCGGTAAAACCGGGAAAACAAAAAAGGGAGGATTGATCATGAAACGAAAAGCCGTCATCGCAGCAGCTCCAACTCCTGCAGGAGAAAAGAAGGCAGGGACATGACAGGGTCAAGGAGCGCTTGCAATCCTGGTCTGACGTCACCGGCGAATAAGGGCTTGCGGGTTCTCGGGGAAGAAGGATTTGCGCCGGATCCTTTCTGTGATAAAAGTTATCCTTTGGCTCATCCGGTGACCCATGCAAAAAGACCCTCTCAGTCCTGGCGACGCGGAAATCGTTCGAAAGGTTCTTGACGGAGATATCAATGCCTTTGAAGTGCTCATCAACCGGCACAAGGTTTTGGTGTTGCAGATCGTCACGAAGCACGTGCCCCACCATGAGGTAGAGGAAACGGTCCAGGACGCCTTTGTGAAGGCCTACCTGTCCCTGCCGACGTTTGCAGGGAAGAGTGATTTCAGGCGGTGGCTTTCTTCCATCGCCGTGAGAACCTGCTATGACTTCTGGCGCAAGGCCTACAGGTCCAGGGAAATTCCCATGAGTGCGCTTACGGATAAGCATCAGGACTGGCTGGAGGAAGTGCTTTCAGGAGGATCGGTAGACTCCCGGCAAGAAGAGAGTTCCCGAGGTGAAGCCAGGGAGTTGCTGGAGTACGCCCTCGACAGGCTCTCTGCTGAAGACCGGATGGTCCTCGATCTGGTTTACCTGGAAGGACTTTCCGTCAAGGAAGCGGCGGTTCTTTTGGGGTGGAGCACGGCCAATGTCAAGGTTCGCTCTTTCAGATCGAGGAGGAAGCTCGAAAAGATCTTGAAGGGCATAAGGCAAAGAGGAAGGAGGGGGTCATGAGATCCCGAATATCCGAAAACGAACGCTTGAAAAGGACTTTTCAGGGAGTCTATTCCGCAAAAGCGGGGGATGACCTTGTTGATGGGTGGCAGTGCCGGATCATGCGGCGGGTGCGGCAGGCCGGCCCTCTCAGATCAGCGGCAGGTTTCTGGCCCTCCTTCGAGCACCTGGTGTGGAGGCTCGCGCCGGTCTGTTGTCTTTTGGTCTTGTTGCTCGGGGCGCTTTTCATGAACATGGACCTTGATCGCGGCTATGATTACCTGGGCACCGTGACCGCGGACATGGAGCGACCGACCTTGTCCGAACTTTACGGCCTGGAGGGGTAGCGATGAAGAAATGGAAACTGATTACAGGCGTGGTCCTCGTGTTCGTCCTGGGCGCACTGGCCGGTTCTCTGGGGACTCATCTCTATCAAAGGCAGTGGTCGGAGCGTTTCTGGAAGGACCCGGCTGCAAGGAGGGAGGTCTTTCTTCAAAGGCTGACGAGGAAGCTTGAGTTGACCGAAGCGCAGCAAAAGGATTTCAAGGCCATTGTCGAAGAGGTGGACCGAAAATTGCTTGGCCTTCGAAACGAGAGCCGTGCCGAAATCAAGGGAATCATCGACGAGAGTTTCACCCGCATGAAAGAGAAGCTCGATCCGGATCAACAAAAGAAGCTCGACGAATTCAGGGCAAGGCACGAAGCACGAATCAAAGATAGAAAGATAAAGCGGCCTTTGCCGTGATTTGTTTACACAAGCTTATTCAGCAGGTTTTCTGGGTACCGGGCTTTCAGTCCCAGTCTTCTTCGGTCTGGGGCTGGGGGATCATGTAGGACATGAGCGTGTCGATGTAGCGGTTAAACCCGTCCGGATCGCCGCGCTCCAGCTTTTCGATTTCAGGGAGCACCTGCCTCATCACGTTCTCATCGAGGACGATGTCTACCGGGTAGTTCACGGAATTGGACCGCCTGATCAGGGAATAGACTTTTTTCTGTTCCGGTGTAAGGGAAAGGAATTTGTCGAGTTCTCTGAGCATGTCCGCCTTTTTTTCGTCCAGGTATCCATTGACCTCCATAAGAAGGTTGGGACTGTAATCGCCGCAGGAAAAATAGCTGTGGATTTCGCCGAGGCATGAGATGAGGAGCCGGATTTCGGCGACGATCTCCTCATCGGTCATGGGAACGAAGGCGCCATCATCCACCATCTTCTTCATGGGCGACTTGGGGTGAAGCGCAAAGGTGCGGACCCGTATGAAGTCAGGCTTGACCTGGTTGAGCAGGAGAGCGGTTTCCCGGGCGTGCTCCTCGCTCAAGGTGCGGCCTCCGACGCCAGGCATGATGTATTCGGAAAGGGAGATGCCGGCCGCCATGACTTTCTGACCGCCCTCCACGATGTCTTCGGGCGTAATCCCTTTCTTGATCATCTTGAGCACTTTTGCGGAACCGCTTTCCAGGCCCGCATGAATCCGTGTGAGCCCCGCCTCCTTCAACTGAATGAACTCTTCAACGCTCTTTCGCTTGAGCGTCGTCGCCCGGCCATAGGTCGTGACTCGCTCGATGTTGGGGAACCTGGCCTTGAGATGCCGGAGTATTTCAAGAATCTGGTCCGTTTTCAAAATCAGGCTGTCCGCATCCTGAAGGAAGGCGGTTTTTACCAGGTCAACCTGTCTGCCATACTCCCTGGCCATGGCGTCGATGTCGGCCTTGACTTCCTCCACACTGCGCTTCGAGAACTTGACGCCCTTGTAAGCGGGGCAGAATACGCACTGGTTCCAGGGACAGTTCCTGGTAACCCGAATTAGAAGGCTACGGGCCTCGCTCGGCGGCCTGATGACACCCTGTTCATACATGACACGATCTCCATTCATGAATCTGTCGGTCATCAAATATTAACGGATGAAGTGTAAATTGCAAGTGATTTGCAAATTCAGTCCGGGGCGGTTTCACTGCCGGGGACACATTGTGGGAAGCTTAAAATTGAGCGTCGGACTGTTCCTTCAGCGTTACAGGAGTCGAAATGACAAGAGCGGCTTTCCTAGGGGGTGTCGAACGGCCCCACAGAAGGGTCTTGGGAAAATTGTCGTGACAATGATCAAACCGTGGATAATATCATGAAAAGGATGGATCCGATAAAACTGCAGAAAGGGAAAAGTTGCGGATTTAAAAAGACAGAGATGAGCCTAACCGTCCCACAAGAAACGGTTGGTAAAATGAGGTGAACCTTGAGCCGAGCGTCGACTAACCGACTGTCCCGCATCCCTGCGTTTTTCGCTTTGCAGAAGAGCACCGTCGGCCTGTTGATCATGGTGATTCTGGTGGACATGGGCGAGCGCCTGGGTGAAAGGTTCTTGCCTATCTACCTGATGGCCCTTGGGGGAGGCGCACTTTCCATCGGGCTTCTGGGCGCCATGGACAACCTCTTGTCCGCCCTCTACTCCTTCCCGGGCGGTTACCTGTCCGACCGCCTGGGCGCCAAGAGATCCCTGGCAATTTTCAACATGGTCGCCATGATCGGCTTTGCCATCGTGGTCGTAGTGCCCACCTGGCAGGCCGTGCTCGCGGGGGCCGTGTTTTTCATCTCCTGGTCGGCCATCTCCCTGCCTGCCACCATGAGCCTGATATTCAGGGTTGTGCCCCAGCAGAAACGCACCATGGGCGTAAGCATGCATTCCCTGGTGCGCCGCATCCCCATGGCCCTGGGTCCCATTCTCGGCGGCATTTTCATAGGCCTTTGGGGTGAGCAAAATGGGGTTCGCCTGGCCTTTGGATCTGCGATGGTCATGGCGGCCGCCGCCTTGTTGCTGCAGCAACGCCTGATCGAGGATGACCGCCCGCCCGGTCCTTCGGGACAAGGGACATGTGGCAATGTGCCGGAAAAGAACCCCCTGAGACTATTGCGCTTGATGAACCCGGCCATGAAGGGCTTGCTCATCACCGATATCCTGGTGCGTTTCTGCGAGCAAATCCCCTACGCCTTTGTGGTGGTCTGGTGCATGAAGGTCATCGAGGGGCCGGTAACGGCCCTCGAGTTCGGGTTTCTCACGAGCATCGAGATGGCCACGGCGGTGCTGGTTTACGTGCCTGTTGCCTATCTGGCGGATCGCAGCACCAAGAAGCCTTTTGTGGTGATTACCTTCCTCTTTTTCACGCTCTTTCCCTTGGTGCTCATGGTCAGCCGCTCCTTCGAGTTGCTGGTTTTGGCATTCATTTTGAGAGGGCTCAAGGAGTTCGGGGAACCGACCCGGAAAGCCCTCATCATGGAGTTGGCGCCGGACAACTGCAAGGCCGGGATGTTCGGGCTCTATTACCTAATTCGGGACGTGTTTGTTTCCATGGCTGCCCTGGGCGGGGCCTTTCTCTGGCAAATCAGTCCTGAGACGAACTTTATGACGGCCTTTGTTTTCGGGGTTATCGGAACCGTCGGGTTCTCCCTGTTCGGTCGCGACGTTCGAACCAACCGTCTCACGGGAAGCATCGGCTGATCCCTTGGCATACGGGGCAAAGCCCGGCAACTGTGCAATCAATGAAACGATTTCCGATTACCCTCACACTTCTTTTACGACGGGGAATGCAATGAACCAGGTTTTACAGCATCAGAAGAACGATCCCCATCCTTATTCGGAGCAGGAAGCATTTTACCCGACTCACCCCACTTTCAGGCAGGCACTGCGCTTCTGGGTGAAGCTCGGCTTTATCAGCTTCGGAGGTCCTACCGGCCAGATCGCCGTCATGCAGCAGGAACTGGTTGAAAAGACAAAATGGGTGAGCACGGAGAGGTTCCTGAACGCACTCAATTATTGCATGCTCCTTCCCGGTCCCGAGGCCCAGCAACTTGCAATTTACATCGGCTGGCTTCTTCACAAGATTCCGGGAGGCATCGTGGCCGGAGCCTTCTTTGTCATTCCCTCCATGTTTGTGCTGTTTGCCCTGAGCTACGTTTATGTAGCCTACGGCGAGGTTTCATGGGTGGCATCCATATTCAGCGGCCTGAAGCCCGCGGTCTTGGCGATTGTCACCGCTGCCGTCATCAGAATCGCAAGGAAGGCGCTGGGAAACTCGATCATGATCGCGATTGCCACCCTCTCCTTTGTCACGATCTATTTTTTCAAGGTTCCCTTTCCGCTCATTATTCTTGGCGCCGGTCTTGCCGGGCTCGCAGGGGGAATGCTCTTTCCGGGCCGGTTCGGCGCGAAGAGCGGCCGACGCTCGGCAGTGACGGAAAACGGCTACGTGGTCATCTGCGAAGATCCCCTTTCCTGCCACATCCAGCCCTCCAACAGAAGAAGCCTGTTTCTAATCCTTGCGTTTCTCCTGCTTTGGGGAGTGCCGATGCTGTTGCTCTATCTTTTCTCGGGCGCTCCGGCCTTTTTCAGTGAGGGCCTCTTTTTTACCAAAGCGGCCTTTCTCACCTTTGGGGGTGCCTACGCAGTCCTTCCCTATATTGCCCAGGCAGGGGTGGAACATTATGCATGGCTCACAGGACCACAGATGATCGACGGTCTCGGTCTGGCGGAGACGACGCCCGGTCCCTTGATCATGGTCGTGCAGTTCATCGGGTTCCTTGCAGGCTGGAACTATCCGGGTGTTTTAACCCCTCTCGGAGGGGCGATGATGGGGTCGTTGGTGGCTACCTACTTCACGTTCCTGCCCTGCTTTTTCTTTATTTTTCTCGGGGCGCCCTACATTGAAAAACTCCGGGGAAACCAAAAGCTCACTTCCGCCCTTTCAAGCATCACGGCCGCTGTAGTGGGGGTTGTGCTCAACCTTGCGGTCTGGTTCGGCATGCAGGTGTTGATGCCGGCCGGGGAAAGTTTCAACGGGTTCGGAACGATCCTGTGCGCCGCGTCCTTTGCGGCGATTCAATGGGGAAAACTGGGCATTGTCACCGTAATACTTGGCGCCGGCGTCGCCGGGCTGTGCCGCCATTTGGCACTTGCAACCCTATCATAGAGATAGAGAGATTGTACCCTGATGAAGGGACCGAAAAGCAATTCGCGCAGGGTTTCAAATCTATCTTCCTGCTCTGCCAACAGTTAAAATATGAGAACCTTATCGGCGTCTCGTCATTTTGGCTTCCTGCCCATTTTCCATACCTGGATAGCATCCCTTCTGCTTCATGGATCTTTTCGAGCCGACTCTCGCGGTCTATAAATGTCCTATCCGTGAAGTGACCGATCCATCGCTTTCAAAGAGGTTTCCCGCATGATTTCCGCGAGGGTAGGATGCGCATGGATCGTCTCGGCCAGGTTTTGGACGGTGGCTCCCATGCGAACGGCCAGTGTGGCTTCGGCAATCAGATCGGTTGCCCTGGGACCGATGATATGAACCCCCAGGATCCTGCCGCTGCCTCTTTCGGAAACGATTTTGGCCTCTCCGGCAATATCCCCGAGGACCTGTGCCTTGCCGAGTATTCTAAAAAGCACGGTATCGGTGCGTACCGGGTAGCCTTGCGCCTTGGCCTGGGCTTCTGTAAATCCGACCGCGGCAACTTCCGGCGATGTGAAGATCGCACTCGGCACGGCGTTGTAATCCATACTGCACCGGCCTCCCATGGCGTTTTCGGCTGCTACCATGCCTTCGGTTGATGCGACGTGGGCCAGCATGATCTTGGAAGGGCCCAAGAGATCCCCCACCGCATAAACATCGGAAACATCGGTCTCCATCCTCTGATTGGCCACCACCCACCCTTTTTTATCCACCTGCACGCCAAGGGCGTCGAATCCGTCGATGCTGGTGGTGTTCGGAGCTCGCCCGATACAGACCAGCATTTTATCCGCGGTCTCGAAATGGGGCTCTTTGTCCCTGTCGGTAAGGCTTTCCGCAAAAGGCGAGGGCCCAATGGTCAACCGCAACTTTCCATTTACTTCCTTGAATCCCTCTACGATCCGATTGACCATGAAATTGATCTTCCTTTTCTTCATTTCACGGTGAAGCACCTTTGAGCAGTCCTCATCCACCGAAGGCAACGGCAACATGCGGGACAAAGCTTCCACTACGGTTACCTTTGATCCCAGCGCTGAAAGCAGAAACGCAAACTCGCACCCGATGACGCCTCCTCCGACAATCAAGACGGACTCCGGAACTTCCTGCAGGCTAAGGGCATGGTTGCTGGAAAGAATCCTGTCGCCGTCGAAAGGAAGGGCCTGCAGGCTGACGGGCTTGGTGCCCGTAGCCAAAATGAGCTTGTCCCAAGGGACTTCCTTTTCCTCACCTCCCGGCATCCGTATCGCGGCCAACCCTTTGCCTTTCAGGTAGCCGGTGCCTTTCAAGTAACGAACATGATGATGTTTCAATAGATCGAGAATTCCTTTGCTCTGGTCCCGGATAATCTTGTTTTTTCGTTCCATCAGGCGAGGCATGTTCGGCCGGACGCTGCCCTCGACGGTAATCCCGAACGCGTCGGCCTTCTTCATCTTTTCCAGCAGATCCGCTGTGGTAATCATGATCTTGGAGGGAATGCAGCCCCAATTCATACAGGTGCCACCGACGTTGTCCTCTTCGATGAGCGTTACCTCGGCGCCCATCTGTGCAGCCCTGATGGCGGCAACATATCCTCCGGGTCCGGCGCCCAGGATGGTGATTCTGGTCGGCATGGGTGTTTTATCCTTTCTTTCTTCAACCCTGCGATAGGTGCTGCGGAAGCTCGCACGCTCCGCCCGCTTTCTTGCCTTCAACGTAATGGGCAGCCGCCAGGGCGGCCCGCAGGCCGTATATTCCTGCACTGAGACCAGCAGGTCCGCCTCCCACGATGATCAAATCATAGATTGCGTTTTCTTCCATGCGGAACACTCCTTAAAAAGAAATCGGGCGCGAGCCTCTTCATCCAGACCCTGAAACAGCTACCTGATCGCCTTAGCCATTTCCGCCATTATATGTTGATTTATCCTAAGTCAAGGTCAAAAGCTGAGCGGCTTTTTCTTGCCAACCCTTTTTCTCGGTTGCTGAAGGTGAGCGGGAAGGCGTGAAGTCTTTTGGCGCCTGCCGGAAAACGCGACTCTAAACCGGGGTGGCGCGGAGGGCCACACCACCCTCAACGCTTCTAGATATGCGCTACTTTAATCTGCCTCTTGCGCATAATGTCATCTCCTTTCATGGTCCTGGTTAGCGTTTTCTGGGAACGCGGCATCAAGCCCCATCAGCTCACAAGGCTCATCCGCGTTGCATGGCCCTTCGGAGACTGTTCAGCAAGTCTTCTAAATCACAGCCATGAATCCGGGCCACATCCTCCAGGGTATGGTAAGCCTCCGTCGGGCACCCGACACAGAGCATCCTCCGTTCGATAAAAACGGCCAATGCTCCGGGATGATTCTCCAGTAAAGTCTTGATCGTTATTTTCGACTCGAGCTTCATGACCGAGGATTATCCTGCCGGGCTGTGCATCCCGTCTTTGCGCAGGCGCAAACAAAGACTTTTTGATCATCCTTTTTTGGTGCGGTCATGCTCTGCGAATTGGGGCCTTCGCAAAGAGGCGGACCGCGTCAGCGCAGCTAATGAATCGGAGTTTTCAGGGCCAGGTCAGAAACAATCGATTATGCCTGCAGAAGTGAAAAGGCCCTAATTTCGAAGCACGAAATTCGAAATCCGAAACAATACATAATGACAAAAATTCCAATGATCCAAGCAATAAGCGTAACTGGTACCACGATGACGGTTTTATTCTTGTCATTAGGACATTTGGCATTCGAATTTGTTTCGTATTTCGACCTGCCCGCCGTACAAGACTTTGGCAGGCGGGTATTCGTATTTCGGATTTCGGCGACCCTACACCTGCAAATCATGCCCTCTTGACCGGCATCTTTACACTCCCCTGGGGATACTTGTCTTTGAGGTAATCCGCCACTTGCTTCACGGCGGCGAAGGCGCGCTCCACGGTGCGCTCCTTGTCCGGGTTGATGAGGCAGCACGTGGCCGGGGATAGCATGCTGCGGGAAAGGAGCAGCTCCCGGTCAATGCCCTTCTGCCACAGGGTTTTCCAAACCTCTTCAAGGCGTTGAATCAGGGAGGGGATTTCTTCTTGGGCAAAGGCTTCGAAGCCTGTGGGCACGATGCCCCAGACAAGAACGCCTCCCCGGTCGAGAAATTTTCGAATGGAAGCGACATAGGATGAAAAGATCTCACCGTTGGTGTAAACATCCAGGGAGAGCACGTCCAAATCCAGTCTGAGCAGGAAGTCCCAATCCGGGTTGCCGCACAGATGAATGCCCCGGGGTCGATCCACCTGAGCGAAAAATTGGTCCAGGTCGGCCTTGGCCTTCAGATCCCCGTAGCCTGCCATGGCGGAAAAGAGGAACTGCAGCCCCGGTTCATCGACAAACATAAAGGCATTGGGGTTACGCTTTTTGAGCCGGGCCAATTGCACGTTGATCCGCCTGGCCATGAAGTCGAACATGAAGGGCCGCACCGTGTCATCAAAAAGAATGGGGCGCTCATCCTGATCCAGGACATTGAACCCGAAACTGATGGGACCTTCCAGTTGGCCCCGGATGGCGGGCCTGTCCGCCAGGTCCAGGTTCAGAAACCGATGGTACACGACGGAATAGGTCTCGCTCACGTCGAAGAAATCAGGATCGTCGAATCGGAGCAGGGCCTCCTCCAGTTCTTCGACGAACTTGTCCATGGAAAAACGGAGCGTCCGTTTTTCCATGTCCAGCACAATGCCAGGAAAGTGTTCAGCGGCCTGCACATACATGTCTTCATAGTAGCTGTAGTGGGGCAATTGAGGCCAGAAAGGCACATCCAGGGAAAGAGCCATGTCCAAGGCCCGATCCACATCCGTGTGGGGCATCACCGCCATGGCGGTGGTCAGCAGGTTTCCGGGGATTTTGTTGGTCATGGCGACCCTTCTATCATCTATGATCTCTTATGGATTTGTGTGTTTCTTGGCTATTTGCCCTTCGGCTTTTTCACCACCGTGAGGAGCATTTTGAAGGGCTTCACCGCATTGACGGAGTGGGGAACATCCGCAGGCATCACGACTACCTCACCGGCCTTTGCCGTCACTTCCTTGCCGCCGATCGTCAGCGACACTTCACCGTCGAGAACCTGGACCATGGCATCGCCGGGCGCCGCATGGGTGCTCAGCCCTTCACCTTGATCAAAGGCAAAGAGGGTCAGGCTCAAGGCATCGTTTTGGACCAGGGTCCGGCTGACCACCCGACCCTTTTGATAATCCACCAGGTCTTTGAGGACATGGGCCTCGGAAAATGAAATGTTCTTGATGAGCTCGGGTTTATCCATTTTTCTCACCCCTTTCTACGATATGGCGATATTTTTCGTGGATCAGTCCCTGGTCGAACTCATAGCCTTCCTTGAGCATGGCATCCTGCTCATCCTTGCTGAAATACTTCATGACAGGAATGAAGAAATGCTTGACCTCCTTCTCGATATGCCTGGGATAAAACGTGACCAGTGTTTGCATGCATTCGATGATCTCGTCAAGCGCCTTTGAATCCCCTTGCATGTACCGCTGATTCTCTTCAACCAGCTTTCCCGTGATTTTCCTTCCCTCCTTGTGCTCCTCGATCAACTCCTCCATGATTTTCTGATGGTCCCGGGAAATGGTTTTCTTTTTCAGCTCCCTGAACAGGATGTCTTCCTCTTTCCCGTGGTGGCAGCGATCCGCATAAGTCCGAATAAAATCCACCGCGGTTTCAATGAATGCCGGATCAGCCTTTTGCCCCTTCTTCATTTCCACCATCTTTGAATCCATCACCTTGATCATCCTTTCGATGAGCCTGTGCTCGATCATCATTGGGCCTATGGGCATCATTTCGTTCATCCTCCTTTCTCCTGATTGTTCCGTCTTCCATTTCATAAATAAGGTCAAACACGTCAAGGGCCCGGTGGTCATGGGTGACCACGATGACCGCCCCGTTTTGCTCGTGGGCGACTTTCCTGAAAAGCTCCATCACCTGCCTTCCCCTGACGCTGTCCAGGGCCGCGGTCGGTTCATCGGCGAGGATCAGGCTCGGCCGGTTGGCCAGGGCCCTGGCCACGGCCACCCGCTGCTGTTGCCCCCCTGAAAGCATGGCAGGAAGATTGTCCGCCCGATCGGAGATGCCGAGGTATTCGAGAAGTTCCATGGTCCTCTTCTTGGCCCCAGTTCCGGTCATGCCGTTCAATTCCAGGGCTACCCGAACGTTCTCGGAAGCAGACAGGAAGGGAATCAGGTTGGACTTCTGAAACACAAAGCCGATGTGGTTCCTGCGGAAAGTGGTGAGATTGAGAAACGCATCGGGGCCATCCAGAACCAGGGCGCCGTTGATCATGACTTTCCCGGACGTGGGCGGGTTGATAAGACCCACAGCCGTCAGCAGGGTGGACTTGCCGGATCCGCTGGGGCCTAAAAGGGCGACCACCTCCCCCCGCCGGACAATGAGATCGACATTACGCATGGCGATGACCTCGGTGTTGCCCTTGCCGTAGATCTTTGTCAGTCCCTTTGTTTCAACGGCGATTTCTCTGTCGATCATTATCTTATCCGGCCAGGGCTTCGTTCGGGTTCACCCGCACGGCCTTGTATATGCCCAGAATACTGGACGCAATGGAGATTCCGAGAACGATCAAAGCAAGCGTAAAAAGATCGCTGTCCAATAAAATCACGCGGCGCGGGAAGTTCGGGAAAACCTTCTGTCCCGCCAGGTATGCTATCCCATAGCCTGCCATGGCCAGAAAAAGGGCCTGCTGTAAAATCATGGACAGGATCACCCGGTTGGGCGCGCCGATAAGTTTCAGAAGCGCGATTTCGTGCACTTTTTCAAGGGTGAGGGTATAGAGAATCAAGGCCATGATGATGGCGGAAATGAATGTGAGCAGCGCGGTAAAAAGGCCGATTTGCTTCCTGGCCATCTCCACCATGCCCTTGAGCATCAACTGTCGCTGCGCTTCCGCCGTGTAAACAGAAACATCCTTCCACCCCGATAGGACCGATAAGACAGCCGATGGCTCGAAAGAAGGATGAAGCGTCGCGATGACCGCACTGACCATGGGCGGCCCTAAGGCGGGAATGGATGAGGACGGCCCCAGGGCGCGTTCAAGCAAGGGAGGTTGCGACAGCCCGATATCGGCCTTCGCCCCCCTTTCAAGGCGAGAGGCCCGCTCGAGGCGTACCGCTTCACCGGGAGTATCGAACTGAATGAGTTGGGCGTCATCCACGGTGAAGAAAGCCAGGCCGTCGCCTCCCGAAGAAATCATGCCCTTCGTGATGCCGACCACGCTGAACGTCTCCTTGCCCAGGCGCAGTTTCTCGCCAAGCCCTATCCCTAAAGTCTGATCGGCAACCATTTCATAGTGGGCCTGAGACAGAGACCTGCCCGCAATCAGAGGCAGCCATTCTCCTTTATCGAGGGGCCAGCTCAGCCCGACGACCCCCATGCGCAAGGGGTTCCCCTCACGCTCTCGCTGGATCATATGATAGATGAATTCCCTGGCACTCGTAATGCCGGGAATAACAGCCACGCGGTCGAGCAGGTTTCTTGGAACTCGCGACACTTCAGCAAAAGGTCCTCGGGTATTGTTTTGCACCACCCAGATATCGGCTCCAAGATTGTCGATGAGCAGGGTCGCATCCTCGATCATCCCCCGGTAAATGCCGACCATGCCCATGACCATCATGAGCAGCATCCCGATCCCGAAACTTGTCAGGGCAAAACGGCCAAGATTGTGGCGGATATCCTTAACGGCCAGGTTCATGGGAAATCACTTTCACCCTTCTTCCTGCTGGAGTCTCTTTTGAACCGGGAATGGTGATGACTGTTTCACCTGGCTCAAGCCCTTCGAGAATCTCCACCTCTTCCCTACCCCGAAGTCCGATCTTGACAGAGCGCCAGGCGGCTCGCCCCCCCTCTTCGACCAATACCCCTATTTTCTCCTTGTCCCTGAGAATGGCCTTCGAGGGCAGAAGAACTGCGTCCGCCTTGCAGTCTGTTTCAATGAATACCTCGGCCCTTTGTCCCACGGCCCAATTGGAAGGCAAACGATCGGGCTTCACATCAACGATGAACTGGCGCGTCTCCCGATCTGCCTCACGGCCGAGACGCATCACTTTTCCGGGATACGGACGCTCCGGTTCGGAACGAAAAATGACACGGGCATTCTGGCCGGGCGCCAGCCTGCTCATCTCCGTTTCATCGACCCATGCGCTGACCCATAGTTCCTTTGTGGAGATAAGCATGAAGATGGAAGTGCCCGGAACCACGATGTCGCCGGGTTCCCTGTCCCGGCGAACGATAAGACCGTGAAAGGGGGCACGGATCACCGTGTCCCCGAGGCGGGCGAGGTGATAATCGAGTGTGTTTTGGGCCACGATCAGGTTCTTCTTGGCCTCCATCACCGAGGCTTTGGATTTGGCCAGGTCCGCCTCAGCCACCTCCAGGGCCTGTTCGCTCTTGTCGATCTCGGTGGCGGATATGGATCGAGTGGCAAAGAGCTGTTGATTCCTTTTATGATCGACTTGCACCTGGCTGAGAACAGCCTGAGCCCGGGTCGCTTCGGCTTCCACCCTTTCCACCGAGGCGTGCGCCGCAGCAAGGGCCGAGCGGGCGATCTCAACCTGCTGCTTGAGTTCGCGGTCATCAAGCCGCAGCAGGATCTGCCCTGCTTCCACCTCGTCTCCCTGATCGGCCAACATCTCGAGGATGCGGCCGGAGATCTTTGAACTCACCACGGTTTGAACGCGGGCCTCAAGGGTGCCGGTTCCCATGACTTCAGCCGTCACTGTCCCCCGTGTGACCGGATGACCGCTTACGGGAAGAGGAGAAAACCGAACCCAGTAAACAATGCCGGCGATCACTGCGGCAAGGAGAAGATATTTACCCCATTGCATCCCTTTACGCAGAAAATTTTCCTTTGGCATGGCGGAACCTCATGCTCTTGTATTTTCAAAAAGCGCTATGCCCCCTTCAGATCATCCGGGCGCCTTATTTCGGCCGTGCGCAGGCTGACCCAGTCGGCGAAGATGGGGTACTCCCTTGGGAAGATCGCTATCCTGTCGCCCGGTCTGACGATGTTCGTTTGCGGCACGGCCTTGTGGTTGACCATCACGAGTTGAACGGTATCGGGCTCTATGTCAAGCCTTCTCAGTAGCTCGGACAGAGGAGCAGGATGACTCAGGGTGATGTGCAAGGGCCCTCCTGAAGACGGTACCTGCAATACCTTCCCGAGGGACCCGTACGCAAAGACTGAGACAGCGGATTCCATGATCCAGCCTCCGAGAAATCCGTTGGATTCCAAATACCCAAAACTCCAGCGCTTGCCGCGAACAAGGGTATGTCTACCAAGAAGTCGATCAGGATGTCTTTGACTTAAGTCAATTAGAAGGTGAGAACCTTTTCGGCGTCTCTTGCAAGCTCGTAAAGGTCGTCCATCCAGCCGATGGGGCAACTGCTGGATCCCACCAGACCGTGGGATTTCATGCAGACCCCTCAGACATAGAAATCGCCCTTGAAATGATCCATCTGGCCCATGACATCGAACGCCTCGCTTCCGCTTCTCTCGAAAAGCACGCCCTTGCCCAGCATGAAGACGCTCACTTCGTCTCCCTTTTCGACCCCCACATTAGCGAGCCTCATGGCGTTGTAAATTGTCTCGCCGTCGTCCGTCGTGATGATGAACAAGATTTTCACTCCAGGTTCTCCTTTCCTTTTCTGATTCGTTCGGAAGCTTAACAGGGTGTCAGGAAGCCGTCACGCTGTTGATGCCGTCTGAGGTTTACCCGCCTTCGGAGGGCGGATAAGAAACGGGATCCAGGTATATTGTATATCATAAGAATTATGCGATTTCTCGATTTGTAGATTATCCGGTATAATCAACAGGTCAATATTATTTTCACGGTAAAAAGTCCGAAAACCCCGGTTTTCGTCATTCCGGCGAAAGCCGGAATCCAGTGTTTTTATCGACTTACAAAATACCTGGACCCCGTTTTTCAACGGGGTGACGACTTTTTACGAGACCATCAATATTGATAATCCGGCCAAACCTCGCCTCTATTCGATTTCTGAGGAACATCGCAGGCCTTTCACAGGTCCTTCCAACCCGGCACAGCTCTTGCCATCCCGTCTTGGAAGGCCGGTCGCTTGGAATTTGCGACCTTTATGGGGCGGGCGAAGGCTGCCAATTCCTGGGGCGACTCGAGAACGTCCACGAACATGTGTCTGACCTTGGCCATGAATGCAGCCTGCTCTGCATACTCCTTCCTTGTTCGATATAGGGCATCACCTCATCGAGGAGCTGCCTGCGGTAATCGCGGGGGACCTTTTCCTTCCTGAGTTTCTCTGCCAGCACATCCTTTTCAGCCGCCGAAACCAGCCGCGTCAATAACTCATCGGCCTTCTTCTTTTTGTTCCTTGGCATTGAAAGCTCCCTTATCCTTATTTTGAAAGGCGTAAAACGACCAGGTTTTAAACTGGTTGGGCAGTGGTCTTCAACGGTTCCCCACCAGTTACAATTTCCCCGCCTCCAGGAAGCTGAAGTAGGCGGTGCGGTTGAAAATGATGTGATCCAGGAGGGAAATCCCCACAACCACTCCGGCGGCTTTGATTTGTTTCGTGATCTCGATGTCGGCCGGGGATGGTTGGAGGCTGCCGGCCGGATGGTTATGGGCGATGATGATGGCCGAGGCGCGATCCATCAGAGCATCGGCAAACACCTCTCGGGGATGGGCCGGACTGCGGTCGACGAGGCCGATGGAGACCACACGAATATTCAAAACCTCGTTTGCCCCGTTGATGCTGGCGCAAAGAAGGTGTTCCTGCTTGCGGTCGGCATAGTGCCGGATATGGGGCAAAAGATCCGCCGGTGCCTCGATTCGCACACCGCCCGGCTTGATGCGTCTTCGGGCATATTCCAGGGCCGCGAGCAGCAGGGCCGCCTTGGCGTCGCCCATGCCGCTAAATTCCCGCAAGTCATCCGCGGTGACCCCAAGTCCTTTGCGGTCAATGACTTCGGCCAGTTTGCCCGCTAAGGTCATCACATCCATGTCGCGGGTGCCTTTGCCGATGAGCACGGCCAGAAGTTCCCGGTCGCTCAACGCCTCCGCGCCTGAACCCAGCAGTTTTTCGCGCGGCCGGTCCTGTTCGGGCAAGTCCTTGATGCTCCGCTTCATGCTTTCACGCCGCCTCCATCAAATGGGTCTCGATCACGGTCACGGCCATGATGTCGAAGATGCCGCCCATGTCGGTGTATTTCGGATCGGCCAGTTCCTCATAGCGCGCCAGTTCATTGTAGGTGAATTGGATTTCCCCGTTCACCTGCCCGCGGTATGATCCATCGAGATAGACCCGGTCGTCACGGTGTGCCAGCACCGTGCTGCGGATTTCCGGGTCGGCGACCTTCTCCTCCGTGACCTGCCGGATGTAGAGGGCCTCTTCGTCGCTGATCGTAAACTTTGCGCGGATTTGATCGATCATGTCCTGCACCGAAACCTTCCGGGGAGGCGGTCCCACCCCTTTCCTGCCTCCTCCCGGCCGGAGCTTCACCTCGCCGCCGGTATTCCGCACCTCTCCCTGAAACTCGACCGCGGCCTTGACCACCTCGGTCCTGCGGATCTGCTTCATCAAATCCGATACGCTGCCCGGCTTGATGAGCTGAGGACCCACAACCTCCGCGAAGACAACGAATTCCCTGACAGCTTCCGGGTAGGTGACAAAGCAGGTCAAGAAATGATAGGCCTTGACCAGCCGTGCCAGCAGATAAACATAGGCCTTTCGATCATCCAGCGCTGGGAAGTGCGCCTGGAATCGTACCCGCAATCCGTTCACCATGAATTGCACCTGGGCATCCGTTCCGCCGGCTACCAGCACTGCGAAATCATGGGCATCGGTCTGCGTAAACAAGCCCGCAGCGAGAATCTCGGCATGCAGTCGGATGCACAGTTCGGGATCAGGATCATCCGGCGTAAACGGCGTCCCCTTGCGATACTTGGTAAAGGCCTTGAGGATGGCCGAAGCGTTGTTGGTGAAATCGACCACCACGACATCCTTTTTGCCTTCGTGGCAGCGGTTAAGCCGCGAGACGGTTTGCACCGCGTTGCGGTCCACCACCGGCTTGTCAAGAAACATCCCAGCGAGAAGCGGCTGGTCAAAGCCGGTCTGGAACTTGTTGGCCACAATCATGAGCCGGTAGTCATCACCCTCGAACCGGTCCTCGATCAGCTCCCCGTCTTCCAGTTCGTTGAGGGCGTGCTCGCTGACGGCCTCGTTGGTCTGCGGGTGGACAAAATCCGAGAAAGCATAGAGCACCCTGTACTTCGCGTCCCGCTCCTTGAGCTTCTCCTTGATGATTTGGAAATAGCGCAAGCCTGCGACCCGCGAGGTGGCCACGATCATAGCCTTGGCCCGGCCGTCGATAAGGGGCTTGACGCTTTCTTCGAAGATACGCAGCATCACCTCTGCCTTGTACTGGATCAGACCGTCGTCCTGGTAGGCGACGTTCTGGAGCGCCTTGGCGACCACGCCCTTGGGGTAGAGCTTTTCCTCATCCGGCTTGGGAACGACCGGGCAATGCAGGTTGTAGAGGGTCTTGTAGGAGATGATGCTGGCGGCCACATCCACAATGTACCCCTCGGCGATGGCCTCGGCTTCCGTGTAGGTGTCGAAGGGCGCGCCGAAAAGCGTCAGCGTGGCCGGGGCCGGCGTGGCGGTGAAGGCCACGAAAAGCTGATTTCGGTCATGCTCGCGGATGATTTTGGCGATCTTTTCTTCGTCGTCCGCGCCGTCGTCCTCGGCATCCTCGGCATCGGGCGCGTCCGGTGTTCGGAAGGGGACACGGATGGCGACTCCCATCCGGCCTTCCTGGGAACGGTGGGCCTCATCGATGAGGAAGGCCACGCGCAGATGCTTCAAGCCGGGATTCTTCTCAATTTCTTCCAAGACCCAGACGAACTTCTGTTGCGTCGTGACGATAATGGGCCTGCGCTCTTTGAAGAACCGCGGCAGGTCATCGGCCTTGCGGGCCAGGCCTACCACATCCCTGAGGTGGGTGAACTTTTCCATGTCCTCGCGGATGTTGGTGTCGAGCGCTTTGCGGTCGGTGAGAATGAAGATGATGTCCACCAACTTCTCATTCGTACCGAGTTTGAAGAGGCTGTGCAGACGCTCGGCCAGCCAGCATATGGACAAGGTCTTGCCGCTTCCCGGCGAATGATGGATCAGATACTTGCGGCCGATATCGCCGGAAGAGGCAAAACAGGCTGTCGCGTCATCGGCCACCTTGCGCACCAGGCGGCTCTGGTGAAAACGCGGCAGGATGGTGAAGGCGGGCTGCTCCGGCTTGTCTCCGTCGGCCTCACGCCTGGGAACGTGCAAGAGGAAGAAGGACAGCATCTCGATCAACTGGTCCTTCGACAATACCTCGCGGTACAGGAACTCCACCGGGTATTCGCCTTCGGTCTGCGGGGTGTTGGTAAGCCCCATGTTGTGCCAGCGAAAGTTTTCGGCCCGACGCGGGTCGCTTGCAGCCATCACGTCGCTGGTGTCGGCGGCCACATACAAAAAAGAATGCCGGAAAATCTTATGACTGTGGTCGCGGCCGGCGAACTGGGCCACAGCGTCATGGACGTTCTCGTTCTTTTCGTGCTTCACTTCCAGAACCACGATGGGCAGGCCGTTGAGGAATAGGACAAAATCGATCTCCTTACCGGTCGGCCCGAAATAGAAGTGGGGCCGGAAGGTGATTCGGTTTTCAGCATGCTTTGCTGCCGCAGCGCTCTCTGCCGAGCGGGGTTTGGGGTAGAAAAGGCGGAATTCCAGGCCTCGGACCTTTAGGCCGTGCCGCAGGATCATCCAGAGCGGCGTGCGTTCCAGTTCCTTGTGCAGGGCGCGGAAGACCTCGTCCCGTGCGTCAGTGCCGTAGTCGTCGGCCAGCTTTTGGAGGATTTCGGCCTGGGTGGCCTTGAGAAAGGCCCAGAGCTGATCTCCGGCAATACAGTGTTCGGTGTCCGTGATGTCGGCCTGTTCCAGCACGCCGTAGCCGTGGACCCGGACAAGAAAGTCCGCGATATGCTCCTGGAAGGTCAGTTCCGGAGGTTTCTTGCGCTTGGCCATTGCGCCTCCGCCCGTTTGACATCTTCATCGCTGACCCGCCGCTGTCCCGTGACACATTCGTGGATCAGGGATTTGCGGTAGGCAGTGAGGGTCTTGATTTGAGATTCGATAGTCACAACCGTTAGGTTCGAATCGGCGGTTTTTGCATCGAGATATTCGCAGATTGTTTGCTGTTCCTGCTTTGGTGGAACTACTACAGGCAGGTAACCCGTTTTAACTTGATCGAATATTGGTAGAGTTGTAGCAGTGGCAATTCCGGGAATGATGTTTTCGTAAATTTTCATCTGATATGCTAGATATTTTGGAAGAAAATCATGATTTGCTACAATGCCAATAATTTGCTGATTGCATGATGCTGGCGCGCTGATCATGCCGACTTTTCCAATTGTGGCGCCTATACCGATAAAGAAAATCGTTCCGGACGGAAACATTCGAAGGGCGCCATCATGTAAGGCAACCTCATTGATTAATTTACGAGGCGAATGCAATTCCAGGTCCCCGTCATAGCTTCCTGGTGCAAACCACGGAATTGCGCCTGCTTCGTAGTATTCAGGGTTCGCCGTTGGCGGGGTTACCCCAGTTTGAATTCGCTTGGTGAACCTTTTTAGATGCCCATAACGCCAGTGTTTGGGCACCCCTTGCAACCAAGCCCACATCAAGTTCCCGCAAACAGTGTTTTGATTCAACCCATGAACCACCGATTGCGTGATTAACGAAGCAAGCAAGGTTTTTAGCACCTCAATTTGCCGCCGTTTGGCGGCCACGGCCGCGTCAATCGCCGCGCAGCTCGCGTCCAGGTATGCCGCGATGCGCTTTTGCTCAGAAATGTCAGGGAGAACCAGCCTTGTGTCTTTGAGAAATCGAGATGAAACCCTTTTCTGCCCGGCCGCTCCGGACATGTTCTCGGCGGCATACGCGCGGTAAACGGGATTGAAGGTGTAGTAGTAGAGGAACTTGCCATCAACGCCATGGTTCGGTCGCAATACATGAAACTCCGTACTGCCAAAAGCATACCTTGTTGGAAGCGCGGATACGTGCGCGCCTTTACCGTTCTCCATGCAGGGAGTAATTTTTGCAAAAATCACGTCACCATTTTCAAATAGGGTCAGTCCTCCGTTGATATCCTCTGCACGTTGTTGTGACGATGTATCAATCGCGCCGAACTCCGAAACCAATTCCATCGGCACGACAGTACAAGGTTCATCTAGACCAGGGACACCATCCGAGTAGCCAGGGGACAGTTGTGCAACGTTTCGGATGCGGCTCGGCGGCCAATCCGAGGGCACTCTATCCAACCATGGCTCATTTGCCGATACCAGGTTCATCTCGTCACCCCTTCTCCCCTTCCTCCTCCGGCAACACACTGCGGACAGCGGCGCGGAGCTGTCTGGCAGAGGGCAGTTTGCCCTTCATGGCAGGGGGCAGTTTGGATTGGAGCTCATAAGTTGCCACGCCGATGGGATTGGCCTTAGTGCGCAAGGCGTATTCCACCTCGATGTCGTCTTTTTCGGCGCAGAGGATCACGCCGATAGAGGGCTGGTCGCCGGGGCCGCGTTCTTTGTCATTGAGCAGGTTCAGGTAAAAATCCATCTTACCGGCATATTCAGGCTCAAAGGGCCCCACCTTAAGCTCGAAGGCGACCAGGGCCTTGAGAAAGCGGTGATAGAAAAGCAGATCGATGAAATACTCCTTCTTCCCTAGGGCGAGCCGGTACTGCCTCCCCACAAAACAGAAGCCGTAACCCAGTTCCAATATGAAATTTTGAAGCTGCTCGATTAAGCGGCCCTCCAGCTCACGCTCCTTTACTTCCCTCTTAATGCCGAGAAATTCCAAAGAGTATGAACTTTTGAGCGTATCTTCTGCCTGCTCTGCAAAGTATTCCGGTAGCACAGCCGGAAAATTATGGGTTTTCTTTTCGGTCACTGCCCGCTCATAGGCCCGGGCCTTTATCTGATTCAAAAGCACGTTGCGGCTCCAGCCGAAGTGAGCAGTAGCGCGGAGGTAATAGAGCCGGGCGACGGGATCGGTCAACTTGTTGAGAATGAGCAGGTTGTGGCCCCAGGGAATTTCTGTAACAAGCTGTTGCAGAAATTGCACGATCTCGGCACTGCTCAGATTGGCTCCATCCTGGAGGTATTTTCCATATGGCGGTAATTCGGCGACAGGTTGTCGCCGAATTAGCAGTCCGCGGGAACCCGTGCTTTTCGCCAATTTGGCGACAGGCTGTCGCCAAATTGCCGCGTCCGTGTAAGCCAGATAAAGACGTTTCATGTCACGCAGGTTTCTGGGCGAAAAACCAGTTGTGGCCGGGAACGCCGCACGCAAATCTTTCGATATCCGGTCAATGACGGACTCTCCCCAACCAAGTATCTTCTGCTTTTCCTCAATAGATCGGCCGATATCCCAGTAGAGCAGAATCATGTCGCGATTCACATGGCGCGCAGCCGAGATGCGGGCGGCAGTGACTCGCGCCTTGAGCTCCTCGATAAACCTGCGATATTCCGGGGTGGCCAGAACAGTCGGATCGTTTTTCATTGGGCCAGTCCTTTCAACAACGCTTCGGCTTCCTTTTCCAGCCGCCAGAACTCGGACAGCAACTCGTCGGCCGGAGTGGGCGGCTGGTAGCGGTAGAAATACTTGTTGGGCAGGATCTCATAGCCGAGATGGGGGCTGTCTTCCCAGCGGATGATGGGTTTGGCGATCTCGCGTTTGAGAAAGGCCTCGATATCTTCGCCGCAGGGGATATACTCGTCGTCCTTCACATAATGGCGGTGGGTCCACTCCACGGCGAGCACTTCCGGGTTGCCTTCCATCAGGGCCTTGAACCTCTTGGCGGCATTGTCCCTGGGGCTGAGGGTGAGCGCCAAAGTCTTCTCGCCCTCACCCCCAACCCCTCTCCCACCAGGAGAGGGGAGTGAAACGCGCACGCGGAAACTCAGATCGCTATCATAAAACTCCTGCTCCTTTTTCAGGTTCGCAGCAGTGAATGCTTTCTCATAGGGCTCGGTGACGGTCGCCGGCTGGTCCTGCTCGTCCAACTGCCAGAAAACCACGCTCACCTTGTGGTAGGCAAAGTCCGAGCGCTGGAAGATCTTCACGCATTCATCAGCGTAGCCTTTGCTCCAGCCTTTCCGGTAGCGTTCTTCGATCCAGGCCCGGTGCGCGTCGGTGATGCGGTTGCGCTTGTTGCCGAAGGCCTTGGGTTCCTTTTCGTATTGCTGCCGGGCGTCGATCAGCATCACCCGCTCCTTATGGGAGGCGGGCTTGCCGTTGCGCAACAGCCAGATGTAGGTGAAAATACCGGTGTTGTAGAAAAGCTGGTCCGGCAGCATGACAATGGCGTCGAGCCAGTCGTTCTCCAAGATCCAACGGCGGATCTCGCTTTCACCTGAACCGCAGTCGCCGTTGGATAGGGGCGAGCCGTTGAAGATGATGGCGATGCGGCTGGCGCCTTTGTCCGGCTCCTTCATCTTGGCGAGCATGGTTTGCAAAAAGAGCAATGCGCCGTCGTTGACCCGCGGCATCCCGGCCCGGTACCGGGTTGTTTTCAGCTTGCGCGCCTCGGCTTCATACCCGTCCTTGCCGCCCCAGGTGACGCCGAAAGGCGGATTGGAAAGCATGAAATCAAAACGGAACTTGGTTTCCGGGAGCTGGTCGCCCGGTTCCCGGCTGTGGGGGTCATGGGGGATCAGCGAGTTGCCTAGGTGCACCCTGGCCTGCCGGTCATCCTTGATCAGCAGATCGGCCTTGCAGATGGCGTAGTTGGTGGGCGACATCTCCTGCCCATGAACGGTGACGTACTTTTGCACATTGGCCCGCTCGGCAGGTGTTGCGGCCCGATCAAGCAGATGCTCCTTGGCCACCGACAGCATGCCCCCGGTTCCGCAGGCCGGGTCGTAGATTGAAATGTGACGGTCGCGGATTGGGATGTCCAGCAGTTCGACCATCAAGCGGATGACCTCCCGCGGTGTGAAGTGCTCTCCGGCTTCTTCGCCGCTCTGTTCTGAAAAACGCCTCAGAAGTTCTTCGTAAATATAGCCCATCTCCAGCGGCGAGAGCACATCCGGGCCGAGTTCAAGTTCCTTGTACTGGTTGAGGATCGGCGCCAGGCGGTTATTCTTGACCATCTGGCCGATGGTAGCCCGATAGTTGAAATGCTCGATGATGTCGTCCACATTTTTCGAAAAGCCGTTGATGTAGGCGCGGAAGTTTTCCTCCAGCAGGGTGTGATCTTCTTCGTAGACCTTGCGCAGGGTCCAGTCCGTCTTGTTGGAGAACGGTGCGGTGCTTGTCTCCAGGCCTTTCACAAGCTTGGCAAGTTCCTTTGGAGTAAGCTTGGGTCGCTTGGCCACAACCTCGGCGGCCTTCTCCTCCCGCCACTTGATGAGTACGCACTCGAGACGGCGGATGACGATGATGGGCAGAACGACATTCTGGTACTCATAGGCCTTGAACTTGCCCCGCAGGCGCTCCGCAGACTTCCAGATCTCATTGGCAAGGTTGTCGAGCTTGGGTTTGTCGAGGGATAGGGTCATTCGGATTCCTGTCTGATGATACGTCCAAAGAGGGATAGCGAAATCTGGGCCAATTATACTAAAACTCAATCATTTGTAAATCAGTTTGAGTGCCTAGGCATGCTACTCGGGGATTCGGAGAAAGGGTAGCGGTTTTGTAGGCCATTCGGGTGCCGGTCCTGCGGCTGACCATGTCGATCTTGACCGGGAATTGACCTCCAATGTTTCATCATATATTGCCGAGCCATTTGCGGTAAGCGGCAAGGTAACGTGCGCCTACCGAACCTTTTGGGAACACGACATCCGAGGCTGCGACGATGTGCTCGGAGCCGTCCTCGCGGCGGCACCTCGCCGTCAATCCCCGACGCTCATTTCCGTCGTAGTCGATTTCGACCACCGACACGGGCTCACCGATGACAAACCCGTCGGCCGGCAGTGGGACCTCATCCTCGATGACCTGACAAAAGGCCGAGAGCTGCTCATCATCGCCATATGCGTCGAGCGTGATCTCCTCAATCAAGTCGTCCAGCGACTTCGATTCAGTGTTGCGTTTGCCGTTTCGGCTCATTGATCTATTCCTCCATAGGTGCTCTTTTTCCAGGAAAACCCTGGAAATTAGAACACTTCTCTTCGTATCACTTGTATCTGATTTGAACGCATGACGCACTGCCTTTAGCTCGGAGAAACAAAGATATTGTGATGCGTTAGATGGTTATTGGAAGCGGTAAGGAACAAAATGAATTCGTATGTCAGATCGAAGGCTCGGTGGTGAGCTGATCAAAGAAATCCCTTCTGCCGTGGATAACCGCAAGAACCTCGATATCACTTTGCTTCACTTCATAGATCAGTCGGTATGAATAGACAAAGACCTCCCTCACGTTCGGATCACCGATTTCTGGAACTCCCCGGCCACGTAAGGGAAACTCGTTCAGGGCATCGGTCCTATCAACAATCGTCTGGGTAACCATCTTTGCGTAGTACGTCGAATCCCTTGAAATGTAGTCATGGATCTGTTTGAGGTCGTTCTGGGCCGGCTTGGACCAGATCACCATGACTCCATTTCCTTCCTCAACTCCTGCGCAGAGACGACATCACCCTTTTGAACAGCCTCTCTTCCTTTCCTCACCTTATCGATGACATATAGCCTGTACATGATGTCATCTATGTTGGATGAGTCGGGCATTTTGGATATGGCCTCCAAGGCTTCTTGCTTCAAGGATTCCATACTGTTTTGCTCCTTTCTGACCGCAAACGGTTAATGTGTCGCCCGAACCCATTGTGGATCACAGCCGATTCGATATGGAGGCATTGCTCCTGCCTTTGACAGGAGATAACGAGGGATCAATTTATAAAAGTATAGGGAGCGAGCCGCTCGTCTGTCAACAGGAAAGGGAGTCGGGTATCTTATCGCCAGGACTTCCTTTTCGGCTCATTGATCCACTGCATCCCTATGTGAGTCTGCCGAGTTTTCTTGAGCTTCGAGACGTTCTCCCATGCCTTTCGAGTTCTTGCCCGGAGGTTGAGGAAGCCTTGTGCTTTCTCCCAGTTGTCAACCGTGCCCGGGCTGACCTCAAGAATCCGCGCAAATTGGGCTTTCGTCATCTGCAATTTTTTTCGCACTTTTGCCACCGCTTCACCGGTGAGAGGTCGGGTCTTGGGAGAAGCAGGCACAGCCTTCTGTGCCGCTGCCCGGCTTTTTGGGGTAGCGCGTGGAGAAGACGCTCGATTTTGGGCTTTGGTCACAAGGGATTTGCCTCTGTCTCTTAGCCCCGTCTTTCTCTTTCCGGAAGATTTGCCTTTTGTTGCCTGACCTCTTGATGGGGTTTTTCGTGCTTTGGCGAAAGAAGCACGTCTTTTTGGAGCCGGTTTGGGAACAGCTTCGGCTTCCCCCTCTGTCATCTCGATGCCGAATAGGTGCGAGAGATCGCTCTCCGCAATGCGCGGGTGTGCGCCAGGTTCGGAGGCATTTGATACAGCCGCAAAGCCGGCGTCGGCGCTGATCAGCTCCTCGTGGTCTACCCCCCGCAGGAGAAAAAGCAGCTCGGGCTTCTCGTCGAGCCGAACACCCACACCATAGAGGACCGCAGCCACGTGTTTGCACATGACGGCCCAGTCAGGACAAGAGCAGCGGAGACTGATTTCACCCGGAAGGGGGAACAAGCCGTTGTCGCGGTCCGTGACCACCGTCATCACGCTCTTTGAAAGCCGGCCCTGGAGCAATTCGAGAATAGACCCGATCTGGCCGGAACAGCTCTTCTTGACCTGCCGCCACTTTTTTTCGGGGAGTCTCTTGATCTCGATGTTGACCTTATAAAGCTCGGAACCGCTGACCATAGCGCTGATTGCACCCTCTGCGATTTCGAGATGGCAGACCGAACCGTTTCGAATGTATGCCCGGCCCCGGGGAAGACGGTTTTCATAGTCGCTGAATTTCTCCAGGTGATCACACCACGCCTGGCCCCAGAAGGAACGCGCGATCTGCCGGCCTTGAATCTTCACCGGCTGGATGCAAAGGCCCTTTCTTCTGAGCTTTTCCATCTTGGTCAAGGCCCGAGCTTGACGCACGGCCACGGGAACGTAGGGTCTCCATTCATACCAACTCATCATGACCTCCTACATGCCGGCTTTATCGATGTTGAGGGCCACCAGATCAAGCAGTTCTTTATCGCTCATTTCAGTGAGCAAGGTTTCGGCGCCTGCCTTCAGGATGCCGTCTGAGAGCACCTTCTTTTCTTCCATGAGTTCGTCGATCTTTTCCTCCACCGTTCCCCGGCAGATGAATTTGTGCACAAGCACGTTTTTTTTCTGACCAATGCGGAAAGCGCGGTCCGTAGCCTGATTCTCCACAGCCGGGTTCCACCAGCGGTCGAAGTGAACGACATGAGATGCGGCGGTAAGGTTCAGCCCGGTACCGCCCGCCTTGAGGGAAAGGACAAAGAAAGGCGGGCCGTCTTCTTTTTCAAAGGCACGGATCAAGTCCTTGCGTTTACTCACAGGCGTTCCGCCGTGCAGCACAAGCCCCTCCCTGCCGAAAACCTCGGCAAGGTATGCAGCCAGCGGCTCGGTGATCTCTCGGAATTGAGTGAACACAAGGGCTTTTTCCTGTCGCAGGGCAAGTTCTTCGCCGATGGCGCGAAGTCGCTCATATTTCCCGCTCTCAGCCGGATCATAACGCCTGTCACCCAGCAGATGGCTTGGATGATTGCAGATCTGTTTGAACTTAAGCAGGTAGGTGAGGACAAGTCCGCGGCGTTTCATGCCCTCGATCCCATGAAGGCTGCGGGCCAGTTCCTCGACAGATCGGGCGTAGAGGGCCGCCTGTTTCTTGGTCAACCCGCAAAATGTTTTCACCTCGGTCTTGTCGGGAAGGTCGGCAATGATGCTTTTATCGGTCTTGAGACGGCGCAGGATATAGGGTTGAACAAGCCGGCGCAACGCGGCGTAGCGATCTTGCTTGTGACGTTCAAGACGCTTCTGGAATTCCTTGAACTTGGCGGCTGAACCAAGAAGCCCCGGGCAGAGAAAATCAAAAATAGACCACAGGTCCGAAAGCCGGTTTTCAACAGGAGTCCCCGTGAGAGCAACCTTGGCCCCTGACTTCAATTTCTTGACCGCCCTTGTCTGATGTGCAACCGGGTTCTTGATGGCCTGGGCCTCATCCAGGATGACGAGCTCCCATTCCATGTCGAGGAGCCACGGCTGCCGGAGAAGCATGCCATAGGTGGTCAGGACGAGGTCTTTGGAAGCGAGAGCCCGGCCCGGGTCCGCGCCGATGTCTGAAAGGTCTGATTTGTCCGTCTCCGAGGGATGAACAAAGCAGGCTTGCAGGGTGGGGGCAAAGCGTTTCATTTCATCCCGCCAGTTGGCGAGAAGCGAGGCCGGCAGAACTATGAGCGACGGTCTTTTCTGCTTTTTTCCATTTTCTTTAAGATGGAGGAGCAGGGCAAGGACCTGGATCGTCTTGCCAAGACCCATATCATCGGCAAGGCACGCGCCAAGCCCTAGGGAGGTCAGGAACCCCAGCCAGTTTTGCCCAGTGGCCTGATAGGGGCGGAGCGTGCCGCAAAAACCCCTGCTCGGTCCCGCTGAATCGATTCGTGCAGGATCGCGCAGGGCGGCAAGCACGTCTGAAAGCCAATTCCCGGCATCCACAAAGGCCCATTCACGGCTCTTGTCCGATTCGATTCCTTCCGGGTCGAGATCCGTGGGGGTGCCCGCGAGAAGCCGCATGCCTTCAATGAACGAAATCCCATCCCGGCCCGCCTGCTTCTCTACCCTTTTCCAATGGGAAAGGGCTTCGGAGAGTTTTTCTCGGTCGATTTCAACCCACTTGCCTTTCAAGTTCACGAGACCGTCTTCGGCATCCATCAATTGCCGCCATTCCGCCTCGGTCAGGCGCTCCTCGCCGAGGGCCAGCTCGACCTTGAAGTCCAGCATGGTCTCCGTGCCCAGTCGGCTGTGCTTCTTATCTCCCATGGTGACGGCAACACGAGGCCTGGGTCGCTTTTGCCACCAGTCAGGGACGCGCACCATGAGACCGCTCTCTTCCAGGACAGGGATCGTCTGCAGGAAAGCATAGGCCTCCTTTGGTGACCAGGCCAGAGCATGGAACACATTGCCCGACTCGACGAGGTTCTTTACCAAGGGGCTTTTCTCTGCAGCCGTTTGCACGGGTGAGAGAAGGCTTATCAGGGCTTTTTTGTTTCGCTGGCCCGCATATTCCTGGAGCGCTCGTCCGAGCGGCTGGTATTGCACCTGCCCGGCCCTGGACAGCCGAGGCGCATAGGTAGCGAGGAATGCAAAGGGAAACCTCGAGTCATTCTTGTTCTCTGCAAGATGAAAACAGACGCGCCCTACCTGCTGCCAGGCCGGGGCGAACTTCTTGAGCCATCCTGAAAGCCCCGAAGCCGACGAAGCGATCTGCTTCCTTACCCAATCATCCAGATCGATCCAGAAACGATGGAGGAGTTCGGTGTTCAAATACTCTCCGCCCACCATGGGGGGTGCCGCTTCTTTCAAGGCGCTGAGTTCAGCAGGGGAGGGCGGTTCAATCGGTTCCAGGCGGCTCTCTGCGGACTCAGGGGTACGGCAGAGATGGCTCAGGTAGCGGGAGGCGAAATCTCGCCAATAAGATAGGGCTGGAGACAGGGGGGTGTCGGGATTCGAGGCGGCAAGAGCAAAGAGACCGGCTGCCTGGCAGGAGGAAAAGGCTTCGGCCACTTTGCGTATCCACGCCCCGGATGGTCCGGTTTCCTCGTGTTCCTCTTCTTTGAACCGAAGACGGCCAGCCGGTGTCAGAATAAGGTCAAAATCCAATGGGAAATTTATCCTACGGTTCCTGATTGAACTTTACTCCGACGATTCATAACCGTTCTAGGTCGGGCCGTCAAGCCTTCCGCTTTTGGAGAAGTTCACAAAATCCACCGGCGCTTGATGTTGTGGAGGCTCCAGCCGAACAGGATGATGCAAAAAGCGCTGAGCAGAAGGAAGTCGAGGGTGAAAGACATGGTGTTGTTCCCGTTGAAGGCACCCTGGAGGATGTCGGCTCCATAGGTTAGCGGAAGCACGTAAGACAGGGGACGGAGAAAGAAGGGCAACTGGTCGATCGGGAAGAAGAGTCCGCAGAGGAAAATCATGGGGAAGCGGAAGAAGTTGGAAAAGGTCTGGGCCTCGAAAACCTCGCTCACAGAAACCGCTATAAAGAGGCCCAGGAACGTAGATGACACAGCGATGAGAAGGATGGCCGGAATTGCGGCGCTCCAGGCGGCCTGAGAAAGGTCGGTGAGGAATACCGCCAGGATGATAGGGACGAGGACATTTGCGGTCCCGAATACGATCGCGCCGGCGGTCTTGGCCAGCATAAGAACCTCCAACGGTATGGGCGCCAGGAGAAGCCGGTCAAAGGACCGGCCCTTTTTTTCGAAAGTGACGGTAACCGACAGCAGGGAGCTCGTCCCGAAGAGAACGGAAATCGCGATAACGCCCGGAAGCAGAGAAAGAACACTATCAAACCCTCTGCCGGACTTGATGAAAAACATGCCTGTCCAGGCCAAAGGAAAGATCAGTCCCCAACTGATGTTAGGCGGTTTGAGGTAATAGGCCCGCACGTCCTTGGCAAAGATGCTCAAGAACGCGATCCACATTTTCATGACCCGCCTCCTCCTGATTTTTCCTTTTCTTTCTTCATCGCATCCGCCTCGATGCCCGTGATCCGAACAAAGACATCTTCCAGGGAAGGGCGCATCCTACGGGCCTCCATGACCTCCACCCCCTGTTCCTCGAGGAAACGCACCAAGGGGCCGACGCGAATCGGTTCGCCTGACTCTATGCGAACTCTCCCATCGGAAAGACCCAGAAAAACAAGGTGTGGAAAGGCCGCTGCGAGTTTTTCATGGACGGCCGACTCAGGCTGGAGCAGGAGAAGCTGCATCACGTGCTTTTCCCGTTGCGGCTGGATGAGGTTTTCCACGGTGTCCGTACCTACGATTTGACCCGATACGACAAAGGCGATGCGGCGACACAGCCGCTCTGCTTCTTCGATGTAGTGGGTGGTCAGAAAAACGGTCGTACCGGTGCGATTGAATTCGGCTATGATCTGCCGGATCTGTCTGGCGCTGGCCACGTCAATGCCTGTAGTCGGTTCGTCGAGAAAGAGGACGGGAGGGCGATGGATGATCCCGGCTGCGATGGTGAGCTTGCGCTTCATGCCCCTGGAGTACCCTGCAAACTTGCGCGTCCCTGCATTGGCAAGGCCGAAGGTTTTTAGGAGTTCACGAGCCCTATTTTTCCGCTCTTGCCCTCTTATCCCGTAGAGGGAGGCGCAAAAGCAAAGATTGTCAAATCCCGTGAGCTCAGGATAGAGGTTGCTTTCGTCAGGGACGATGCCGATGAGGTGCTGAGCGGCTTTTGGGTTACCGGCGCAATCGATGCCCGCGATACGGATTGTGCCCTTATCGGGCCGAGCCAGGCCGGTGAGCATGTTGATGGTTGTGGTCTTACCCGCGCCGTTGGGGCCCGGGAAACCGAAGAGTTCCCCTTGGGCCACCTCGAAGCTCACATCTGCAACAGCCTGGACATCGCGGAATCGCTTGGCCAAACCTTGTGCAGCGATGGCAATCATTGCGTTTGCTTTTCTTCCTTCTTTTCCCTCTGGCAGGGGTGTCCTTCCACATCGCCGTGACAGTCCTTGATCTGTTTGGGAGTGCAATCTTCGGGTTTGCCCTTTAGCTTTTCAGGTCGTTCACAACAGCACTGGCACATGGCTTTCACCTCCTTTGCTTCAAGACCTTTTGTCGCGGCGTGCAGGCGGACGCACCTGTCGGTCGGAACCGCCGATTGTCGGGCCAGGCGATCGAGTTCATGGATGACCTGCCCCAGCACGACGCGTTGGACAGAATAATGAATCCAGTACCCCCGCTTTTCTCCCTCCACAAGTCCCGCCTCTTTCAGAACCTTCAGATGCTGGGACACTGCGGCCTCGGAAATCCCGAGACTTCCGGCCAGCGCTTTACCACAAAGATTCTCGGACAAAAGCAGCTCCAGAAGTCTGAAACGGGTCTCGTCGGACAGGGCCTTCAAGACTGTGATTAGCGGTATCATAACGCCCAGAATCATTAATTAAGTGAAAGCTTAATTGGATTGAGGCATTGTGTCAAGAAGAACTTTACTGCTGCTGACCTTGTAGCTACCCGGGAAGAGATTCTTGAAACAGCGGCCGTTGCTTTGGCCTTGAACGGCGGTCCGGCCGAATGGCCGATCAGGTTTGTTGTCAAGGTGCTGGAGGAGCTGGAATCCTCGAATAAGAGCAAAGAGGTCCTTTAACTGCCCCGGACATCCTCGGTCAACTGCGATCTGCGGGCCGGTGACTGAACAGGTGTTCTGTGTGCGATAAATCCTTTGCTTCGGCATTCTCGATGCGGCGTGCATTGGGAAAAAGTAGTGGCATTTCGTACTAAAAAGTGGTAATCGTTCTCCATTCCCGGCTGCCGCATTTGACCGGCCGTCTTCAACGAATTGAATATACAAGTTAGTGCCCATCCGGAAATCAAGGATTTCCGCATGGAGTCTTCAGCTTTCAGCACTCAGCTTGTATTTTCCTTATCCGGATCATCATCAACAACTCTCTCACTTTGTGTGGAACGTAGGGATCTCCGCGAGTAGTTTCGTTATTTCTTTGCGACTTCACAGCACCCTGTTTTGATCATGTTTGATGGTCTCATAAACGCTCATGACGCTGAAATCTTGTTGCCCCGCGCATGAAAATAATTCCCCCTCTCCACCCACGTGTGGGGGGAGAGGGTCGGGGTGAGGGGGGCGCCTTTTCAGGGAAAAAAATCGGCTGACGCCATATCATTCATGCTTCCAAGACATAAAGGAGGCGAAATGGGTAATTGTACGCATAGTCGGAGGCCATCCTGAAGCGATAAAATATGACTCCGCCGGGTCCTAGGTTATTTTTCTCAGACTCTGTTCCTGAGGATCTACAAGAACGCGACCACGATCTGGCACATTATTCAGAGCAGCTGGAACGCGGTGGACTTGGATGAATGGAGGATGTCAGGAGGCAAATTTAATGGCTTTCTGTATATCATTCAAAATGTGGGGATATATGGATCCATAGAATCACTTGTTGTCGAGGCCGCGCGCGGCCTCGACAATGCTGCGGATGATCATCCGCAGGCTGCTCGGCGCTGCGCCTCACAACCAGCGGATGCAGCAGCCAATCCCGTCGGCAAGCAAGCTTGCCTCCGGTCTCGCTGCTGATCCGCAGCATTAAACGATTGATTTCAAGAGAGTTCGGGAATGAAATTTGAGGTAAGACCGAAAGACAAGTGCCCTTGCGGTTCGGGCAAAGAATATAGGAAATGCCATAGCCCGAAACGGGACAAGTCTGAAAATAACATGTGGAAGGGACCTGGGCACAACCAAATCATCTATTTTGGCTACAAGGATCCCCTTACTGGAATTTGGTTTGATAAAGCCATAAAGGGAGAGTTTAAACTTCTGAGGGGCGATGACAGAGTTCCGGTGGCTAGGTTTTTCTGTGTAGATGATACTATTTTAGCATGCAAAGCCATTGTCAGGTTTCTGTCAGTCTCAATGGACGACGGTATTATCAAATATACCGGCTCATTGGAAGTGCAGAAAGGTGTACAGCGGTCAATCCCCGTCTTGATCGGCTGTATTGATGCTAAGTCGGTTGAAAACTTTGAAGCGAATCTATCTGGAAGACCTGTTTCTTATGAAAGGGGAGACTGGGTTATATTCGTGGGAGAGGATGAAAACCCTGTGGCTCGCATTAAGAAAGACCCACAGTGGCTTCGTTACTTGCGGGCGTCTGGGTTTTTGATTGAGTCAGAGGCAGCGGGGGAAATAAACTTCAGCCTGAGCGCCAGGGCAAAAGGCTTTAACCTCTTTACCCTTGCATTGCCATTCGGAGAAATTGAAGTTCCGCATCCACAGATTTCGGCCATAAATCATCAAACGACATGCCAATTGGAAATCGAAAAAGAAAACCTGTCCTGGGATCTCATATTACATCAGGATATTTTTAGCGAAAAGAAAAGGTCAAGAAAAGATTCAAAGATATTTCTAGGTCACAAGCGAGAGAATGATGTCAGGTTTGAAGCTTTCGATAGCTCCGTCCGCAAACACTTCTTAGGTCCGATTAAAATGCGGCTTGGGATATCAATCCCTGATTTAAGCCCAACCCTAGGAAGATTCATCGAGGTTCTTGAAAGAACGATCCGGACAATTTCGGAGAACGGAGGATTTCGGTTCGGTGATGCAGGGAATAGGATTCTAGAAGCGGACTTCAGAGACCATGTGCTGACAGTTCTCAAGAGCATGGGATACTATGCATTTGCTGAGCCCACGAGGAGAAGTGGATTTGTAGATATTTTATTGAAGAAAGACGATTTAGAAGGAATAGTAGAATTCAAAGTATGGGGAAGACGCAAATACAGAGAGGTCATTCAACAAGTCTTAGGGTATGGAACCCCATGGACAACCGAATACGCCACCGTGATGATAAATCCGAACAAGGAGTCAGTGACTGATAAATTTATCGAGAATGCCAGAAAGTCACCAGGATACAAGAATATAACCAAAGACAGGGATCGACTCCCGGCCCTAGATAGGTTGATTAGCTGCCATTACCTGCCAAGTTGGGACAAGCACATAGCAGTGACTCATCTCATTCTGAATACAGCTATGTTTTGAAAGAAGGCTGGCTGGCTCATTATTCGTTTTCCTATAACAACGGTCTGGACAAGGCTGCGCGGAAAAACCGCCGCGCACCTGTCACCCCGTGCGTTGGGTGCAGAAAGGAGAACAAAATGAAGACAATCGCTACCATCAATTTCAAGGGTGGTGTGGGAAAAACCACCATAACTTGGGCATTGGGCCACGTCGCCTCTTCCCAGAATAAATGCCTCCTGTTCGATCTTGACGCCCAAATGTCCCTTACGCAATCTATTGCACTAAATGAAGACGGGAATCCATTCAAGAACTTTTCGGATTGGTACGAAAGGACAGTTCATCGCAGAAAGACGATTTTCGATGCACTTGACGAATATACGAAGCCCGCGGCCTTCAATTTTGGAATAAATTACGATTTCATATATCAGATTGCGGAACATTACCATTTCATTCCATCCGCGCAGGAGCTCTATTGGACGGAGCTTGAACTGTTTGATAGAGAAAAAATTAAGCATTTTGTTCAGCGGCTATTAGAAAAAATACAAAACTCTAAAAATGTGCCGACCTATGACTATATCTTGTTCGACTGTCCACCCTCTTTCAGTTTGCTGAGCTACTCAGTTCTTTCCTGTTGCGATCTTGTGCTCATACCAATAAATCCCGACTTTTTTGCGGCAAAGGGCCTTGATCTTTTGCTTAGCAGTTTGAAAATGAGAATTGAGCCATTTCCAATACCACGTATTGGCGTTGTCATGAATCGCGCCAAGCGACCAGGCGGTTTGGGTACCCGCCGATACAGCAATGAAACCCAAAGATACTTGGAAGACGCTGGAGACGTTCTTACGTCTATTTCGAAACGTCAAGAACTTAGGGCAAGACTGTTTGACACAACGATACCAGATCGTGTAGGAATAAAGAGAGCCATTCAAGAAGGAATGCCAATGGATTTACAAAAACATTTTGAAAGCCTCTGGAAAGAGATTGCGGAGTTTATAAATGAACCATGACCAAATAGCCGAAAGTCTGAAAAAACTACAGGAACAACTCGACGAGGCATTGCTAATTCTTAAGGAACTTCAAGGCAAGAAGAGGATCCAATTGGCCTCGAAAAGAGCCAAGGCTAAGTCGGAGCCTCTGACAGAAGCCGATATCACAAAATACAAAGGGCAGTTCAACACCTTATACGAGCAGTGGCTCAACGGCGATGAGGTCAAGGTGCAATCCGAGCTTGAAAACCTGGATGCCGAAGAACTTCGGAGATTTGCGGACGCAAATAACTTGAATGTCACATCAAAAACTCCAAAGCCGAAATGTCTTCAATTGATTGCTGCTCGATTTCGAGAAAAAAGGCAATTAACCAAGGAAACCCCGCGTCGGGAAGACACCAAAAAGGAAGGGACCACCCAACAAGGCGCTAAAGTTGACGAGCGCTAACGGGGCACAAAAATTCGGAGTGGTTGTGATAGCTCTGTAACTTCGTCCAAGCCTAGAGCGCTCGCAACTTAGCTTGGTCGTTCGGCCAAGTGAGACAATGAAACCGGATGAATCCAGAATCGTGAAGGAAGGGGTCCGGTTCTACGACGTGACTGTGCCCTGCCGCATCGTCATAACGTGCGAGGACTTGTTCCCTGGTTCCGGAGATTACGAGGATCCACCTGACATTCGGGAAGATAGGCAAATACCGTGTGTTCAAATCTGGTTCGAGAACCCAGCACAGAAGGACAACTTCAACGCTAGCGGAGGATATGCACTTGCGATTGAAGAAGCGATGACTGGCCTGGAAGACAAGATGAACCGCAAGATCCAATGGAAGACATAACCGGACCGAAGCGCCTGCACGCGTCCGTCTAAAGCCGGCGCGTTAGGCGCGACGTTGAGACTGTCGAAAAACCCCTTGTCTGAAGTTTATGGCAATCCTCTGAAGAAAGTGGCGCTCTGAGGAGGCCCATAATCGACGATCTCCGTGAACCGAAGGGTGAAGTGACCCCAGGAAGTTTGCATTCTGGAACGAAAAGCACTTTTTCGACAGTCTCGTTATTAGCATATGATGACTGAAGAAGAAACCTCAAAAGCGCAATGGAGGTATTGAGGATGAGAAGACCCCTTTCCCAAGAGGAGCTACTTCAATTATTCAAACTTGACGAAGAAGTCATTGATATCGAGACCAGTGATACTGGAAATGTCTTCCCGGTTGTAAGGGCCTATGATGATGAAAGAGTTCACTTCCATTTTTGGTGCGTTCATTGCAGAGAGTGGCATGTTCATGGCCGGGGTGGACCCGATGAGCCGTACAAAGAAGGAAGTGGAGGACTTGCAGGGCACCGTTTGGCCCATTGCACAACGAGTAACTCGCCGTATGGTCAAAAGGGCGTTATCCTGCATGTCACGGGCAAATTCAGTGATGCAGTCCGAAAGAGGCACAGGAGAGGGACGAACTTGTATTGTCCCAGGTGTGGAAGCCAATATTCAGCGGCATTAAATGGATGTAGCTGTGGGTTCATAAACAAAAGCCGCAAGCCTAGCCATCCCAAAATGGCTGAACGATACAAGCAAATTCTAAAGAACTGAGTGGAAGTTTTTCTCGATGCTGCTCCCTTCGCTAAATGGCCAGCGGCAATTGGAAACAGACGCCCGCACCAGATCGCACAAAGTCCCGGCTGGCGAGGCGCTGCGATTGCGGGCAAAGGCTGCAAAATGTCGCGACTACAGAGGTTGACAGACAGCAGTTTCCGATGGTAGGTTACGCGTTACTGATATGCCTATTTCTCGAAACAATGTTGATGTTGCTGCGTTCAATTGCGATGCGGTCTTGCCCTTTGAGCTGCGCTTCCAGGATTTTCAGATGGCAATGCAGGACGTGTATGACTTCTTCTATGACGTCAACTCCCATTTGACCCGCAAGGGATTGCAGCGGCTGGACGATATGCTTCGGCCTGCAATCATGTCTGGCGTTCTGTCTGACATGCTGACGGCCAGTCTGGCCAAGCATTCAAGGGTTCTTAGGGAAAATCGGTACTTCAACGGCCATCCTGATCTCATTGTTCAAGGGGTCTATCCCGGTAATGCCGTCAAAGCGGGCACGGATGGTGTTGAAGTCAAGACCACCAGAAAAGCGGGTGGCGCTGTCGATACGCACGGTGCCCGCGAGCAGTGGATGTGTGTTTTCGTGTACGATGTTGATACGGAAACGGAACCGGCGCTTGACCGTCGGCCCATGACCTTCACCGAGGTCTACTTGGGTCATGTTACTATCGACGATTTCAGAAGAAACCCTCGTGGCGAATTGGGTACCCGCACGGCCACCTTGCACAAAAATGGCATCCAAAAGCTTCGCCAAAATTGGGTCTACCGCGTCGGATGACTGCCATTCGGAGAAAATCGGATCAGATTCGGGATCGCCTTGCAGGCCATTGCGAAGAAATACTCGTCTTTCTCTACTCCGGCACTTGCGTACCCAACGGCCTCGGCAGCAGCGAGAGTTGATCCAGCCCCTGCAAACGGGTCGAGAATGACTCCCTCCCCGAGCGGCAGAACGGCCCGGACGAGTTGACGGAGGAATGATTGGGGTTTGAGGCTGGGGTGAGGAGCCAGATCGCGTTCGGTCTTCCGCGTCGGTGACGAGGAGATGACATCGCCGAACGGTTTTTCCTGGCACGGTCGGCGGAACCCGCCAGTGTGCCATCTTCTCAAATTATCTTGGACTCGTCCCTCAATCGGCTTCCGGTAGACAACCCACGGCTCCCACATGGAACGAGGCATGACGCTGATTTCCGGAAAGTCATTGTGCGCTGCCTTCGGGCGGTCGCCTCCTCTCATGGTCATCGTGAGCCGTGCAATTTCGCCACGTCGCTCCAACCCGGCGTCCGCAAGCGCCGCGGATACCAAATATGACAAAAGCGGATTGGATGCCACGACAACATGAGCTCCGGGCACCAACTTCGGCAGAACCAAGCGCGCCCAAACAAAGAAGAAAGTCCGCACGTACTCAAGTTGCTCAGGGGTGAGGGTCGTGAATCTGGGCAGTGGAGAGCGCACGTGGCCATCAAACGAGGGAGGAATACGCCAGACCCCGCCTTTCCCTTTACGGAGTTTCGCCTGTTGTTCGGCTGTGTACTCATGGAGACCGTAGGGAGGGTCCGTCACAACGGCGTGAAAACTGTTGTCCGGCTGCTGCTCCAGCCAATCAAAACAATCGGCATGGTACAGGGTAGATTTCCCGAACGAAACTGGCGCTGCCCATTCCTGCGCCGTAGGAAATTCCCGCTGGATTCCCATACCCACTGTCGAGCGCACAGCGTAGAATCCTCGCTCTTCCCGGACAAACATATCCGGTGTATTCAGTCGGAGATAGGAACGGACAGAGGACTTAGGCGTCGGCCCAATGACCTGGGTAACCCGTTCCTCAATCTCTTTGACGGATAGAGCCTTCGAGGTTAGTGACATCACCTGAAGGATACCGTCCCGGACTCGTCCAGGCGGGTATCTGTTCTGGCTATCTTTCATATTGTGGGCCAGATTAGACGTCCCGACGTCTTATGTCAATAGTTATTTTATGGAAGGAAGAGAATCCCCAACGGCCGCATTAACTCGGACTGGCAATCCCGCTTCGCTCCATCGCCAGCCGGTCATGAGGAGCGTTAAACGTCGATGCAACGATCACGATCAACCCGCAAGGGTAGAAACCTTGAGCTTCTGGTGAAACGAATAAGGGAGCATCAGTCGCCCGATGCGCTGATTCGATCTCCAGAGTTTGTCCCTGACAAAGACACTGGTCAGCCTCGAGAGATCGATGTTGGAATTCGAGTGCCTCGCGACGGCGGCTCAGTGTTTGTTGCGGTCGAATGCAGAGATAGAGTTTCCGTCCAAGCAGTCAAGTGGATCGAACAGCTCATCTGCAAGAAGCAGAGCATAGGTGCCGATGTCCTCGTTGCTGTAACAAGCTCGCGGTTTTCTAAGCCGGCGAGGGTTAAGGCCCTGAAACACGGAGTCATCCTGGCACGAATGACGCCAAAACTACATGAGGAACTCGCGGAGCTGGCGTCGTCCTTCTTCATCACCCTACCCTCTGTGCCAATATGAGTGAGACACCTACCCCTTGAAAAATTAGTGTAGGGCGGGTAGGAGTGATAGCATGAGAGAAGGATACTTGAGTTCAAGCACAGGCGTTGTTGGTGCCCTCCCCGATGGGGGAACGGAAGGAGCCCGTAGGGCGACTGGAGTTGCCCCATCGACCGGCGGCGCAGAGGAGCCTATTACGATGTCCCCTCCAGATCCGGAAGTGCCCGAAAAGAAGGCACGACGAAAGTTCAC